>ULRN01003526.1_pt1 | contig 16170 bp, 12 predicted proteins | sample 1955461 | NCBI WGS metagenome assembly ULRN01 (sample SAMEA4835683, study PRJEB28245) | human gut metagenome | biome: gut microbiome; material: fecal sample | place: Denmark | collected 2008 | reverse complement strand
CCTCGGATTTTTTAACTGTAATCGTCATCGTCATCAATTCGGGTCAGAAACTCTTAACCCAGATTCCGGTCCGTTTCTCCTTCATTAGGTGCGTAAATGATGTGGTTGTTGTTTTTTAACAGGGAAGTGTGTGTTTGTTAACAAATTTTTACCTGTTTCAGAGGACTGTTTTTTGGCGGTACGGAGAGTTATGGCTAACTTTGCAATATGAATGAAGATTTGTCGGCTTCGCCTATTAGGGATTAAGAATTGAACAATTGGCTTTCCCTTCGGCCGCCGAACGTTGTTTCCAAGCTCAATAATGTCCAACCAAAAACCAAACTATTATGATCAGTTACACATGGAGCGGCCCATGAAACTGCCCGGCGGGAGAAAAGCCAGTGAGGCGGCCAAGATAACAGTTTTCCTGAAATCGGAAATAATGTTAAAGCCATTTGTTCAAATATATGAATTGACGGCTTTGTTCTATTAACAGAGGGGGAATGTATATTTTTCTTGGAAGAATATCGACAAAATAAGTATATTTGCAGCGAAAAATCATCAAAATCAAGTATATGAACAAATTGCTTTTTTCCATTGCATTGGCTGGTATTACGGTTACGGCTCCGGCACAGACGGCACGTCAGTGGACGCTCCGCGACTGTATCGACTACGCCATTGCAAACAATATCTCGCTGAAGAAGAAGTCGCTCTCGAAGCTCTCGGCTGCGGAAGACGTGAAGCAGGCCAAGGCGCAGCTGCTGCCGTCGGTAAGCGCATCCACCACCCAGGCACTGGGCTTCAGACCGTGGCCTAACGAGTCGACGGGCATGGTGAGCAACGGTACGGTGCAGCGGAGCGTAGATAAGCTGTCGTATAACGGCACTTACGGTGTGAACGCCAACTGGACCGTATGGAACGGCAACAAGAACCGCAACACGCTGAAGCTGAACAGGCTCGTGGAGGAGCAGACGGAGGCAGACTCCGCCGTTACGGCAAAGACCATTGAGGAGCAGATTACGCAGCTCTACGTGCAGATTCTGTACACGGCGGAGGCGATAAAGGTGAACAAATACTCGTATGAGGCCAGTCTAGCCAACGAGAAGCGCGGCGAGGAGATGGTGAAGGTGGGAAAGATGTCGGAGGCTGACCTTGCGCAGCTGAAGGCGCAGACGGCTACCGACAAATACGGTATTGTGGAGACGGAGACGAATCTGGCAAAATACAAGTCGCAGCTCAAGCAACTGCTCGAAATTACGGGCGAGGAAGCCTTCGACGTGGCTGCCGGGGAAGCTCCCGACGAGAAGGCCACGGCTTCTGTTCCGGCTCTGACGGCAGTATACGAGAATGCGGTGACGAACCGTCCGGAGATTGTGTACAGCCAGCTGGGCATCAAGCAGAGCAACGTGAACATCGCCATCGCCAAGGCGGGATGGATGCCCACGGTTAGCTTGACGGGAAGTGCCATGACGAGCACCTCGTCGATGAACGAGAACTCATGGGGCAGACAGATAAAGACTAATTTCGACATGGCTTTGGGAGCAACCGTGAGCATGCCTATCTACGACCAGAGGCAGACGAAAACTGCCGTGAACAAGGCGAAGATACAGCGGGAGAACGCCCTGCTCGACCTGGAGGACAAGAAGAAGCAGATATGGAACGCCGTGGAGGGTTATTGGATAGACGCCAACAACAACCAGCAGAAATTCATCGCTGCCAGGGCGAATGTGGAGAGTGCGGAGACGAGCTACGAGCTGATGAGCGAGCAGTTCAAGATGGGGTTGAAGAACATCATCGAATTGATGAACAGCAAGACGAATCTGCTTAAAGCCCAGCAAGATATGCTGCAGAGCAAATATATGACTATCCTCTCTAAGGAGATGCTTAATCTATATATGGAATAGGGATTTGGAAAGGGGAGCAGGGCTGGAAATTCCAGTGATTCTAGAAATTCTAGTGATTCTAGAAATTCCAGTGATTCTAGAAGTTCTAGAAGTTCTAGTAATTCTATCAGTCTTATAAAAAATTAAAAAAATAAACAAGCAATAAAATATGAAAAAGCCAAGCAAAATATGGATTGGAGCCGGCATCGTGGCTGTAGTGGCCATTGCCTCGTGGCTTCTCTCCGGAGGAAAGAAAGAACAGCAGATAACCTTTGACACTGCCAAGGTGCAACCTGCCAACATCAAGAACAGCGTAACGGCTACGGGAAGCGTGGAACCGGTTACGTCGGTTACCGTGGGTACACAGGTGTCGGGCATCATCTCGAAGCTCTACGTGGACTACAACACGCCCGTGAAAAGGGGCCAAGTCATCGCGGAGCTCGACAAGACGAACCTTATCAGCGAACTGAACACTGCAAAGGCGAACCTTGCCAGCGCACAGAGCACACTGAATTACGAGTCGGCCAACTTCAAGCGTTATGCCACGCTCTACCGCAAGGGGCTCGTGAGCGCCGACGAATATGATTCGGCCAAGCTGAACTATGAGAAAGCCAAGGAGAGTGTGGCTTCATCAAGGGAGATGGTGCAGAAGGCCCAGACGAATCTCGGCTACGCCATCATCACCTCGCCTATCGACGGTGTCGTTATCTCCAAGTCCGTGGAAGAAGGACAGACCGTGGCGGCAAGCTATGCTACGCCAGAGCTTTTCACCATCGCCAAGGACCTGAAGGACATGCAGGTGGTGGCCGACGTGGACGAGGCTGACATCGGCGACGTGAAGGAGGGCGAGAGGGTTTCCTTCACCGTCGACGCCTACCCTGACGACACATTTGAGGGTGTGGTGAAGCAGGTGCGCCAGGAGGCTACCACCACCAACAACGTAGTGACCTACGAAGTGGTTATTTCCGCACCTAACAGCGAACTGAAGCTTAAACCCGGTCTCACGGCCAACGTTACCATCTTTACTGCCGAACGACAGAACGTGCTCAGCGTGCCGACCAAGGCTCTGCGCTTCACGCCGACCAAGGACCTCATCCCCGGGGCCAAGATCATAGACTGCAAGGGCAAGAACAAGGTATGGTCGCGCGAGGGCAACACTTTCCGTGCCCACGCTGTGCAGATTGGCATGAGCGACGGTATGAACACCGAAATCCTGGGCGGAATAAGTCGCGGACAGATTGTCGTGACGGACGCAAAAGCACAGAGTAATGATGATACCCCCCAGGCAGAGCAACAGGGTGAGAGAAGTCCGTTTGCACCGAAAAGACCTGGAAAAAAATAACAACAGATATGGACACAAAGAAAGTAGTTATCGAACTGCAGAACGTGAAGCGCGAATTCCTTGTCGGCGACGAGATGGTCCACGCCCTGCGCGGAGTGTCGTTCAAGATATACGAAGGCGAGTTCGTCACCATCATGGGAAAATCCGGCTCCGGAAAATCCACGCTGCTTAACCAGCTCGGCTGTCTCGACACTCCTTCAAGTGGAGAATACCTGCTCGACGGGGTGTCCGTGAGGACTATGTCGAAGCCGCAAAGAGCAGTGCTGCGCAACAGAAAAATCGGATTTATCTTCCAGAACTACAACCTGTTGCCCAAGACGACTAGTATAGAGAATGTGGAACTCCCCTTGATGTACAATGCCGAGGTTTCGGCAAAGGAACGTCAAGAACGCGCAATAGAGGCCCTGAAGGCCGTGGGGTTGGGCGACAGGCTCTACCACAAGTCAAACCAGATGTCGGGCGGACAGATGCAGCGTGTGGCCATCGCCAGGGCCCTGGTGAACAACCCTGCAGTGATCCTTGCAGACGAGGCCACGGGCAACCTCGACACGAGGACGTCGTTCGAGATTCTCGTGCTCTTCCAGAAGCTCTATGCTGCCGGAAGGACCATCATCTTCGTTACGCACAACCCCGACCTTGCCAACTATTCCAGCCGCAACATCATGCTGCGCGACGGAAAGGTGATAAGCGACGAATATAATTCTAACATACTTTCGGCGGCTGACGCTCTGGCACAACTGCCGGCTAACACGGACGAATAATGAACTACAGCAACTTATTCAAGATAGCCCTGAGAGCCATCGCTGCAAACAAGATGCGCTCTTTCCTTACCGCACTCGGTATTATCATCGGTGTGGCTTCGGTCATTGCCATGCTCGCCATCGGACAGGGTTCCAAGAAGAGCATCCAGGCAAACATCGCCGAGATGGGCTCTAACATGATAATGATCAACCCCGGGGCCGACCGCGGACCGGGCGGAGTGAGACAGGACGCATCGTCGATGGAGACGCTGAAACTTACCGACTATCAGTCGCTGAAGGATGAGTGTAACTATATATCGGCCATCAGCCCGGTGGTGAACAAGAGCGGACAGTTCATCTATGGCAACAACAACACGCCGTCTACCGTTTACGGAGTAAACACCGACTATCTCACGATCCGGCAGCTCAGCGTGGACGACGGCGAAATGTTTTCCGACGAGGACATCAAGGCAAGTGCCAAGGTGTGTGTGCTGGGACAGACCGTAGTGGACAACCTGTTCCCCGACGGCTCCGACCCCGTGGGCAGAGTGGTGAGATTCAACAGCATACCGTTCCGCGTAATCGGTGTGCTCAAGAAGAAGGGCTACAACACCATGGGTATGGACCAGGACGACCTGGTGCTGGCGCCTTACACCGCGGTGATGAAGCGTATCCTGGCCCAGACGTATCTCGGCAGCATCAACTGCTCGGCCATTACCGAAGGGCTTACAGACAAGGCTACGGAGGAAATCACGACCATTCTGCGCCGCAACCATAAGCTGAAGGATGCCACAGACACCCAGGAGGCTGACGAAGACGACTTCAGCATCCGCTCGCAGGAGGAGCTCGCGTCGATGATGAACTCCACCACCGACATGATGACCATCCTGTTGGGGTGTGTGGCAGGCATTTCGCTTATCGTCGGAGGTATCGGCATCATGAACATAATGTATGTAAGCGTGACGGAGCGCACGAAGGAAATCGGACTGCGTATGAGTGTCGGTGCACGTGGTGTGGACATCCTCAACCAGTTTCTCATCGAGGCCATCCTGCTTAGCGTTACGGGCGGAATAATAGGAGTGGTAATCGGCGTAGGCTCGTCGTATGCCATCAAGTTTATCGCCCACTGGCCTGTCTACATACAGCCGTGGAGCATAATAATGAGCTTCGCCGTATGTACCTTCACCGGAGTGTTCTTCGGGTGGTATCCGGCAAAGAAAGCCGCCCAGCTCGACCCTATCGAGGCGCTGAGGTACGAATAGACAGTGGGACAACATTTCCCGGTAATTCAAACAGACATTGAAAGCCCCCTCTCTTTTCTCTGAGGAGGGAGGGGAAAAGAGGAGACAACAGGCGATACAACGGGCATATTTACAATAAAGCACAAAGATATGATACAGAATTCTCCAAACTATAAAAAGACAATGTTGGCCATACACATTGCTGTATGGCTGATAGTCATACTCTCGCCACTGACTTTTTTTGACCATGGCGACAAGTTCAGCCGGGACAAGCTGATTCCGATGATTTCCTGTCCTTTGATGATGATGGCGGTGTTTTATACAATGTACCTGTATATTACACCAAAATATCTGTTCGGAGAAAACAAACGGAAATTCTGGATATACACGATTCTGCTTGTTCTGGTGGCAGGAATAGTCTTACACCTATGGATGAGTTTCTGTCATAACGTATTGTTCAAACCGGAAATCCCACATGGCTTTCCAAACAAGCACGACAGGCCGTTCCACAAGATGAGACAATACATGGAAGTATGGTTTCTTCTCCGCAACGTCTTCAGCATGACCATAACGGCAACTATCGCCGCGATGTCTGTCATTACGACAAAATGGCATCATGCCGAGGACGGAAGGCAGAAGGCGGAACTGGCGAGACAAAAGGCAGAGGTGGCACGTGCTGATGCAGAACTGAAGAATCTGCGCAACCAGATCAACCCCCACTTCCTGCTCAATACACTGAACAACATCTATGCCCTCATTGCATTCAATCAGGACAAGGCACAGAATGCCATACTTGAGCTAAGCGGTATGCTTCGGCATATCTTGTATGACAACCAACAGGAATTCGTCAATTTGAATGATGAGGCAGCGTTCATTGAAAGTTACATCAACCTCATGAGAATCAGAGTGGCAAAAACATGTGACATCAGCGTCAATGTGGACATTCCCAATCCTTGTGAGATAAAAGTCGCCCCCCTCATCTTCATATCCCTCATAGAAAATGCCTTCAAACACGGCATTGCGGCTACAGGAAAAAGTTTCATCAAGATATCCATCAATGCCGACAACAGCCATATTGAATGTGCCATAGAAAATTCGAATCATCCCAAGGAACAGAGTGACCGGAGTGGGCATGGCATTGGATTGGAACAGGTGGCACGGAGACTGGAGCTCTCCTACAACGGAAAATATACATGGGAAAACGGTACAAGAGACAACAACAGTATTTACTATTCAAAAATAATAATTTATGACACTAAACTGCGTAATAATTGATGATGAGCCACTGGCGGCCGAGCTGCTCGCCAACTATGCGGAAAAAGTGCCGTTCCTTGATTTACAGGGAACGTTCAATAGTGCGACAGAGGCTATCAAGACAATCCGCGAGAAAAAGATAGACTTGGTTTTTCTAGATATACAGATGCCGGAATTGAGCGGACTTGAGTTTGCACGCATTATCGGCAATGAAACAAGAATCGTATTCACAACGGCTTTCAGCCAATACGCCATAGAAGGCTACAAAGTCAATGCCCTGGATTATCTTCTGAAGCCAATAAGTTTCGAAAAATTCCTTGAGGTCTCGCAAAAGGCGTTGGACTATTTTGAAAGCCTTTCCAAACAGAAAGCAATGAAAGAAGACAGATTTATATTCATCAAGAGTGAATATAAACTGCAGAAAATAAACTTCGATGATATTCTCTACATAGAGGGAGTAAAAGACTATGTGAAATTCTATGTAAAGGGGAATTCCAAGGGTATAATGTCACTCATGAACATGAAAAAAGTGGAGGAATACTTACCCGAACCGGAATTCATGCGCATACACCGTTCATATATCGTACATATGTCTGAAGTGCAGCTCGTGGACCGGTTCCGCATTGTAATGGGCGACAATTATCTGCCCATATCTGAAAGTTATAAGGATATGGTGCAAAAATATATTGAGGACCATACTTTATTTTAACCCCAAACGGTCATCAGGACGTTTAATGTGTGTGTATGACAGCCTGCAGTACATAATTCAAGTTTCAATACATAATTATTAAAGTCGTGCTTATGATATTGTTTGCATAAACACGACTTTATAGTACGTCTCGACCTTACAGTTTCAACAACTACTTTACGGCTTCAACAACAGTCTTGATTCCCTTGATCTTTTCACCTGCAGCAAGGCGTAATACATTCTTCAACTTTGCACGAAGAACTGCGGCATAGCAGAAACGGTCAGAAACATCAATACGTCCGATTTCATCACCAGACAAACCACATTTCTTGCAGAGATAGCCAAGCACATCGCCTTTGGAAATCTTGTCCTTTTTCCCTTTCCCTATGTAGATTGTTGCCATACGTGGCCGGGGTATCTGTGGCAGTTCATCGGGTATTGTATATTCAGTCATCTGCTGGTCAACATACTCAGGCAACTGTTCCTGAGGTCCTAATAGGATAAATGTGCGCCCTTCGGCATCCCAACGGGCTGTACGCCCCACCCTATGTGTGTATTCAGATTCGCCTTGTGGCAAATGGTAATGGACAATATTATCGACATCCGGAATGTCCAGACCACGGGAAGCTATATCTGTACTCACAAGCACCGAAGACGAACCATTGCTGAACTTGTACAGATTGTCTTCGCGCTGGCGTTGGTCGAGTCCGCCATGGTAAATGCTGCACACAAATCCTTTTTCCTGAAGGAAACCATATGTTCGCTCCACACTATTGCGATAGTTCAAAAATACAATACTGCTTTTTTCGCCAAAACTCAACAACAGGCGGTAAAGTGTTTCAAGTTTATCTTTCTCCTTGGACTTGACCACAAAACTTTTTATGCGGTCAGACACAGTGATACATGAATCCGGCTCTGTATAATCTACACGTTCGGCATGGTGCATATTTACGAAATTCGGAATATCCTCACAATCTGTAGCAGACAACAGGATACGACGTCGCACACTTGGAAGTTTATCAATGACCTTTTGCATTTCGTCATTGAAGCCCATCTCAAGACATTTGTCAAATTCGTCGATTACAAGCAAACATACCCCCTTGGAATTAATATTGCCCTTTGCTATATGGTCATTTATTCTTCCAGGAGTAGCAAAAACAATTTGTGGTCTTGCTTTTATTATCTCTCTATGTTCCTCCATTGCAGGACGTCCGCCATACAGTGCGAGCCCACGAAGTGGTACCCCCATGGTGTGTAATACTTCCACAGACTGTTTTGCCAATTCCCTGGTCGGCACAATAACAACCATCTGTAGCGTGTCGAGTGCAGGGTTCAACTGGAAAATTGACGGAAGTAAATAGGCAAGCGTCTTCCCGCTACCTGTAGGCGAAAGAACAATTATGTCATTATCTGTTGTAGAAATTGTCCTCGCCACATTCAGCTGCATCTCATTAAGACGGTCTATGTCAAGCTTTTTCAGGATATCATCAATATTCATTTTCTATATGATATTATGTTTTTGTTTCTTAAAATGGTGCACCATCCGGTAGAGGTGGTGGTATGGAACCATCCATAAATGGAGGCGGAACATCAATGCCGCCGTTAAGTTTGCTGCCGATGATTTCACCTCCCAAATCCCTGTTGGAATTATCATTTTCATCAGGATTCTGGAATCTGGTAAACGCGCCTTTAAATGTAAGCAAGACATCACCCGTACTACCCTTTCGATGCTTTGCTATGATAATTTGCGCCATACCTCGAAGATCATGTCCATGCTCGTCAGTCAGAATGTGGTAATATTCCGGGCGATGCACGAAAAGCACCATATCTGCATCCTGCTCAATCGCTCCAGACTCGCGCAAATCGCTAAGTTGCGGACGCTTTCCTTCAAGTCCTTCGCGATTTTCCACTGTACGATTAAGCTGTGAAAGAGCAAGCACGGGAATATTAAGTTCCTTGGCAAGTCCTTTTAATGAACGACTTATCGTTGACACCTCTTCCTGTCGGCTTCCAAACTTTGCCCCATTGGCATTCATAAGCTGAAGGTAGTCTATCATTATCATTTTCACCCCCTTTTCCCTGACAAGTCGTCGTGCTTTTGTCCGAAGTTCGAAAATGGACATACCTGCAGTATCATCCACATAGATTGGGGCATTTTGCAGCTTGCCAACATTAGCATCAAGCCTCTTCCATTCTTCATCTTCCAGTTGTCCGTTAAGGATCTTACGTCCCTCTATTTCACAGACATTGGAAATAAGACGATTGACAAGCTGTACGTTGTTCATCTCAAGAGAGAAGAAAGCGACAGGTGTATTATAGTCTACTGATATATTTTTCGCAAGCGAAAGGGCAAATGCAGTCTTACCCATGGCCGGACGTCCTGCAAGAATAATAAGGTCTGACGATTGCCATCCCGCAGTCATTTCATCTAATTTCCGATATCCTGTAGGTATACCCGTGAGCTCACCCTTATTCTGCGACGCTTTTTGCAGTATCTGTATCGCCTCTTTGACCACAGGTTCTACCTGGGTGTAATCCTGACGCAAGTTTTTCTGTGACAGCTCAAACAGACTTGATTCCGTCTCTTGCATCAATTCGTCTACATCAACCGTCTCGTCAAATGCCTTTGTTTCCACCACACTTGCAAACGAAATAAGTTGTCGTGCCATATACTTTTGCTGCAAAATATGAGCATGGTATTCAATATGGGCAGATGATGCGACATGGGAACTTAAATCAATAATATAAGTCTGTCCGCCACATTCTTCAAGTGTACCCTCACGTTTCAACTCTTCTATAACAGTAAGTATATCTACCGGGCGTTCATCTATATTGAGCTTCTGAATTGCAGAATAGATTTTTTGATGACGAGGTTCATAGAATGTTTCCGGATGCAATATTTCACCTACAACGGTAAAAGCATCCTTGTCTATCATAAGTGCACCTAACACGATTTTCTCAATATCGGGCGCCTGTGGTTGTAAATGTCCATAGTTGTTGTCTATTGGACGCTGTCGTAAAGTTTTTTTTCTTTGCTCAGGCATTACTTTTGTATTAATTGTCATGCAAAGATAAATATACTTTTTGAAATAACGCCAGTGCTTGACAGGAAACAGAGAAATTATTATTTATACAAGCAATAATTCGTCTGTTTCAATGTTTTTCAGTAAATTTGCACCATTATATTTTAACGAAATCAAGAAAACAACAAAAATATGGCAAAAGAACTGAAACAACTTACAAAGAGAGCAGAAAATTACAGCCAATGGTATAATGACTTAGTGACCAAGGCTGACCTTGCTGAACAATCTCCTGTCAGAGGATGTATGATCATCAAGCCTTATGGCTATGCTATATGGGAGAAAATGCAGCATCAGCTTGACAAGATGTTTAAGGAAACAGGCGCACAGAACGCTTATTTTCCACTACTTATACCAAAGTCTTTTCTTTCAAGAGAAGCTGAACATGTTGAAGGATTCGCAAAAGAATGTGCTGTCGTAACCCACTATCGACTCAGAGCCAAAGAAGACAAAAGCGGTGTAGAAGTAGACCCGAATGCAAAACTTGACGAGGAATTAATCATCCGCCCTACATCAGAAACCATAATTTGGAATACATATAAAAATTGGATACATTCATGGCGCGATCTTCCCTTGATGTGCAACCAATGGTGCAATGTCATGCGCTGGGAAATGAGGACACGTCCATTCCTGCGTACATCAGAATTCTTGTGGCAAGAAGGACACACCGCACATGCAACAAAGGAAGAAGCGGAGGCTGAAGCACAGAAGATGCTACATGTATATGCAGATTTTGCCGAAGAATTTATGGCGGTTCCAGTTGTACGTGGTGTCAAGAGTGAAACGGAACGTTTTGCCGGTGCACTCGATACTTATACAATTGAAGCGATGATGCAAGACGGCAAAGCGCTGCAGAGCGGCACAAGCCACTTCCTCGGACAGAATTTTGCAAAAGCATTTGACGTAACATACCTCAACAAAGACAATAAGCCGGAATATGTCTGGGCTACTTCATGGGGAGTATCCACACGATTGATTGGCGCACTCATCATGACACATTCTGACGATAACGGACTTGTCTTGCCTCCTATGCTCGCACCTATACAAGTTGTCATAATACCTATTACCAAAGGAAAAGAGCAACTTGATGCAATTACCGCAAAACTAAATCCAGCGATTGACGCATTAAGAAAAGCTGGCATCAGCGTAAAATACGACAACGCAGACAACAAACGACCTGGATTCAAGTTTGCTGACTATGAATTAAAAGGTGTTCCAGTGCGCCTTGTTATGGGAGGCAAGGATCTTGAAAACGGAACAATCGAGATTATGCGTCGTGATACTCTCGAGAAAGAAACCCGCCAATTCAAAGGAATTGTAGAATATGTAGAACAGCTTCTTGAAGACATCCAGAAGAACATGTTTGAGAAAGCAAAAGCTTACCGCGATGCCCGCATCTACGAATGTGACAACTATGAAGAGTTTAAAGAAAAAGTAAAGGATGGAGGATTCTTCATTTGTCCATGGGACGGCACAGCTGAGACTGAGGCAAAAATCAAAGAGGACACACAGGCTACCATACGTTGCATCCCATTCAATGTAGAGCAGACACCAGGTGTGGATATGGTTTCTGGCAAACCTGCGACAAAGCGAGTAATCATAGCAAGAAGCTACTGATTTCCAGGCAATTATCTATTACTGATTATCATAACTATTTTATACGTAAGGCTCGGGGATATCCGAGCCTTATTCTATACGAGCACACAAGAATGTTTGAAATCATGTTAAAAGAGAGTATAGATAAATATTTAAACATTACAGGCTTTAAAGAATTTGCCCCGAAGGCAGTTATGTTTGATATGGATGGTGTGATTTATAACAGTATGCCTAATCATGCCAAAAGCTGGCATAAGGCTATGAAAAGCATCGGGATAGAAATGCCATCTGATGATGCCTATACATACGAAGGGATGAGGGGAGTCGAAACAATCCAACTCCTTTTCAAAAAGCAAAGGAACGAAGACATTTCAACAGAAAAAGCGTCAGAATACTATAAAATCAAATCAGATGAATTCAACAAATGCCCCAAAGCAGAATTGATGAATGGAATTATCTTGCTCATGGAGAAGATAAAAGCTTCAGGGCTAAAAATTCTCGTTGTAACGGGCAGTGCCCAACATACATTAATCAGAAAGTTAACCCACGACCTGAATGGGTTAGTAGAAGAAAATATGATCGTGACGGCACTTGATGTAAAACACGGAAAACCTAATCCCGAACCATATTTAAAGGGACTGCAAAAAGCCGGTGTAAAACCGTGGGAAGCAATAATAGTTGAAAACGCACCATTAGGCATACGTGCTGGCGTGGCCGCAAAAGTCTTTACCATAGCAGTAAATACCGGTCCACTGCCAGATTCCGCATTGCTTAATGAAGGAGCAAATATTCTATTCCACTCAATAAGAGAATTTGCAGAAAAATGGAATAAATAAAAAAAAATACTTATCTTTGCAAATACAAAGATGTAGTTAAATAAAAACGATTGAACAAATATAAATCAGACAATGACAAATACAGAAAATATCAAGAGCGAGGAAACAAAGAAAAGTCTAAGCTTCGTAGAACAGATTGTAGAAAAAGATCTCGAAGAAGGTAAGAACGCAAAACGCATTCAGACCAGATTTCCACCAGAACCAAACGGTTATCTGCATATAGGTCATGCAAAAGCTATTTGTATGGATTTTGGAGTTGCAGAAAAATATAACGGAGTATGTAATCTGCGCTTCGATGACACTAATCCCAGCAAAGAGGATACAGAATACGTTGATTCCATTCTAAACGACATCCAGTGGCTTGGTTTCCATTGGAACAACATATATTACGCCTCTGACTATTTTCAGAAATTGTGGGATTTCGCGATTTGGATGATAAAACAAGGTAAAGCATACGTTGACGAACAGACCAGTGAGCAAATTGCTGAGCAGAAAGGTACCCCTACCCAACCAGGTATTGCATCGCCATATAGAGACCGTCCTATAGAAGAAAGCATTGAATTGTTTAATAAAATGAATACAGCAGAAGCTGTAGAAGGCTCAATGGTATTACGTGCAAAATTGGATATGGCAAATCCCAATATGCATTTCCGTGACCCTATCATGTATAGAATCATTCACACCCCACACCATCGTACAGGAACAACATGGCATGCTTACCCAATGTATGACTTCGCACATGGACAGAGTGACTATTTTGAAGGAGTTACCCATTCAATCTGTACATTGGAATTTGTACCTCACCGTCCGCTGTATGATAAATTTATCGATGAGTTAAAGATCTACAATGGAGAGCAGGATAAGATGAACGACTTCCGTCCTAGACAGATTGAGTTCAACCGTTTGAACCTCACATATACAGTAATGAGCAAACGTAAGCTCCATGCTCTTGTTGATGAAAAGCTCGTTGACGGTTGGGATGATCCACGTATGCCTACATTATGCGGCATGCGTCGCCGCGGATATTCACCAGAAAGTATACGTAAGTTCATAGACAGCATCGGATATACAAAATTTGACGCTTTGAACGACATGGCCTTGCTTGAAGCTGCTGTACGTGAAGACCTTAATGCCAAAGCATTACGGGTATCAGCTGTAATAAATCCTGTAAAGCTTGTCATCACGAACTATTCTGACGGACAAACAGAAGATATGGAAGCTATAAATAATCCAGAAAACGAAGCTGAAGGAACCCACAACATAACATTCAGTAAAGAGTTGTGGATTGAACGTGAAGACTTTATGGAAGACGCACCTAAGAAATTCTTCCGCATGACTCCAGGAAAAGAAGTGAGGTTAAAAAATGCATATATAGTAAAATGTACAGGGTGTACAAAAGATGAAAATGGCATTATCACGGAAATCCAAGCAGAATATGACCCAACAAGCAAAAGCGGAATGGAGGGCGCAAACCGTAAAGTCAAAGGCACACTCCATTGGGTAAGTGTTAATCATTGCAAGAAGGCAGAAATAAGAGAATACGATCGATTGTTCTGTGTTGAGAATCCTTCCGCAGACGAACGCGATTTCCGTGAGTTGATAAATCCAGAGTCTTTGAAAATCAGAAAAGAATGTTTCGTTGAAGATTTTGCAGCAACAAAACAGCCAGGAGAATATCTTCAGTTCCAAAGAATAGGATATTTTATGGCAGACAAGCATTCCACTGCAGAGCACCTCATCTTCAATAAAACAGTAGGACTGAAAGACAACTGGGCGAAAAAAGCCGAAAAGAAATAAGGTAATAACTTTGGACGATTATTTTTTCAATTCAAAAGAATTCAAAAACAACCTTTCCCTCTATGAACATTCATTAAAGGAGGGAAAGGTTTGTATATTAAGCTCTGACGAGCTCATAGACATAGCAGAATACTACAACACAAGTGGTATGTTTGAAGATGCGATGGAAGCAGCCAAGTATGCATCAAAATTGTATCCTGAAGCTTTCATGCCCTTAATCTTTATGGCAAGAATGAATATCTGCATATATAAAGATGCAGATAATGCAAGGAAACTGTTACAACGGGTTTATGATATTGAATATGTAGATTATTATACCACCTATGCAGAATCCTTCTTATTTGAAGATAATTTAAACGAAGCCATAAAGTGGCTAACAAAAGGGACAACAACTTTCGCTGGCGAAGATTTGCAAGATCTTTATATAGATGCAGCATTTCTGCTGATAGACTACAAACAAATTGACGAGGCAAAAAAATGGGCAAATAAAATTTCAAACAAACTGTCTGATGATTTTATAAAACTAACAGCCAGATTTTGCATGGAGGATAGAAATTTCAAAGAGGCAATCCGTATCTTGGAAAACATGATTGACAAAGATCCATTCTCCTATGATTATTGGTTAATGCTAGCAAATGTACAACTTTCAAACGGAATGTACTCAGATGCTTTGTCAAGTTGTGAATATGCTATAGCTATAAATCCGAAAATTAATGAAGCTTATCTCTACCAGGGCAATGCTTTTTTGAAACTTTGCAACTACGAAAAAGCCCTTGAAGCATACCGCATTTATACAAACGGATATAACTCAGATATGGGCTACATGCTGCAAGGACGCTGTATGTTCTACATGCAGAAGGACGATGAAGCAATAATACTTTTAAAGAAAGCAGAAAGACTATGCTCGAACGATAAAAATAGGATCACGGACATATATAAGGATCTTGCCATCGTATATAGTTGGAATGGAGAATACGACAAGGCAAATTCTTATATCAATAAAATCAAAGATATTGGTTGTGTTGATTCTGAGCTCTATATAATTGAAGGAGGACTACTACTCACAATGAACAAATTTGAAGAAGCCACAAGAACATTTCTCTGTGGTTACTCAATTGCTGATTCTCAGCAGACATACATCCTTCAGGTTGCAATTTCATGCTATGAACACAGATACGATTCTGCAGCATACAAGATGCTTAAAGAACTACAGCAAATAAACCCAAAAAACATTCAAGGAATAGCTTATCTCACAGCATGCTGCTTCTATCTTGGCAGAATTGACGAATTTATAGAAAATCTTGAAATTGCAATACAAAAAAAACCTGATGAAGCAAGAATTATGTTAGCAGATATCTTTCCTAAAGAGCTTGAAATATATGACTATCTAAAATATGCTAAAGACCATTTTAAATAAAACGAGTAAAAAATCAGTTAGTACCACATACCGAAGAAATCCACTGACACCATAATACTATTTACAATCGAGTAGGAGGAAAACGAAGCAGTTTTCTTCCTACTTTCGTTTTCCGACCTCTCACACCACCGTACGTGCCATTCGGCATACGGCGGTTCCTATTTTGGGTGCCATTCGAGATACGCCCCCGTTAAAGTTACATACCCTGCCCTACATAGATGCTCTTTTGTTACAGCCCTATGCAGTATGTAGCTGTCTGCTATACGCCAATAGCCTTTGCGAGTATTACCCCATTCGTATGCTTTGTATTTACTAAT
>ULRN01003378.1_pt1 | contig 16308 bp, 8 predicted proteins | sample 1955461 | NCBI WGS metagenome assembly ULRN01 (sample SAMEA4835683, study PRJEB28245) | human gut metagenome | biome: gut microbiome; material: fecal sample | place: Denmark | collected 2008 | reverse complement strand
GGGGGGGGGGGTACAGGATGATTTGCAGCATCCCCTAATCATTGTTGACTAGGGTTCTTAAGGAAAAGAAGTTCCTTGGAAAGACTTGCTCCCTGAATAAAGATGACAAGCCCAAATAGAAACTTCGCCTCCTGACAAAAGACCTGCTCGACCCCCTTGAGCAGGATACTTCATTGCTCACATAAGGCTCTGAAAAATGAAAAAGACACTTGCTGCTCTCGCCGTTCTTGGCGCATTTGCGGGTTCTGCTATGGCTGCCGACGTCACGCTGTACGGCTTGGTCGACTACGGCTTCTCGTATGAACATGCTGACGGAGATATTTCCGGTGTCGATGCACAGGATACTTTCCAGATGAAGACCGGCCAGAATTCTGGCTCCCGTTTCGGCTTGAAAGGTACTGAAGACCTCGGCAATGGCCTGAAGGTCGGCTTCGTTCTCGAAAATGGCTTTACTGCTGACGACGGCAAGATGGACAATTCCGACCGTCTCTTCGGTCGTGAATCCAACCTCTTCATCACCGGTGCTTTTGGTACGCTGTCCTTCGGTCGTGTTGGTCAGCTCGCTAGCGCCAACGGCACGTTCGGTCTCCTTGGTGTAACGAGCCCGTTCTCATCCGGCTGGGGTGATTCCATTGGCCCGAAGTTTGTGACCGCCAACGGCTGGGCCCGTTTTGACAATACGGTGACCTATGCCACGCCGACCTTTGCTGGCCTGACGATGTATGCCCAGTATTCTTTCGGCACGGACTCCGCCAAGACGGATGCCACTCATATTGAGGGCCAGTCTTCTGTTGATCGTTACTATGGCTTGGGTGCTAAGTACGTTAACAATAGCTTGACGTTGGTTGGCGTTGTTGATTCCATCAACTATCAAAGCTATGCGTCGGGTGCCGTTACTAATATGGATGATTCTCTGACGGTCACCTTGGGCGGCAACTACGACTTCGGTGTTGTGAAGCCCTACCTGTTAGGTCAGTACTTCAAGAATGCCAAGGCTTTCGGCCAGAAGAATGTTAACGACAAGTCTGCCTTTGACAAGGGCTATACCTTCTCTGGCGCGGGCGTTAACGGCGCCAAGGGCTGGGGCTTAGCTGCTGGTGTTGATGTTCCTGCGTTCGGCGGTACTGCCAAGGCCCTGCTCGCCTATGGCGACGCCGAAGGTGAAGACAACAGCGATATGGAAGTTTCCCGTTGGGTCTTCTCTGTGGGCTATGCCTACAACCTGAGCAAGCGCACTTCTGTGTACACCGCCGCTTCCTACATGCGCGACGATGTGAACAAGGAACTCGCCGGGACCACTTCCGATATCAACCCGTCTTCTGTTGAAGTGGCCGCCGGTTTGATCCACAAGTTCTAATCGGCCTATCGATCTAGAAGGTTCCTAATCGGCAAGTTTGCCAGAGCCTTCCTGTCGATTTAGGAATCCTACTAGTCTGCCCCCGCAATCTTTGGACGGCTTGCGGGGGCTTTGCTTTTTGCGGGAACACAAAACAGGCAGCAGCTCCGGCCGGCTCATGCCGCAGTTCTTTCGGTTCAATAGGACCATTCTTCCCGACAAGAGCTTGAGCTTACGCAAGCACCCTCTGCGGCCAATCTTCTGAATGTTGTGCCCTTATAAACACATCGGCCGATCTGCAAGCAGACCGGCCGATGCATATGGCTTTGCGGCGTTTCGCCTTAAAGCTTCCTGCGCCGCAGCATGATGAGCTTCCAGGCCGCGGGAATAACAAAGAGCGAAAGGAGCGGCGCCGTTACCATGCCGCCCACCATCGGCGCAGCGATGCGGCTCATCACCTCACTGCCGGCACCTGTTCCCACCAAAATCGGAATCAGGCCGGCAAGCACCACAGCCACCGTCATGGTCTTTGGACGAACTCGAAGCGCCGCGCCATGCTCAATAGCTCGGTCAAGCGCCTCCACCGTAAAGGTCTTGGGATCGGCCAAGGACTTATCGTTCTGCACGGCATGACGCAGGTAGACGATCATCACCACCCCGAACTCTGCTGCGAGACCCGCCAAAGCAATGAAGCCCGTACCCACGGCAACTGACAGTCGGTCGCCCAGCAGGTAAAGGAGCCAAATGCCGCCCGTGAGTGCGAAAGGCAGACTGCCCAAAATAAGGAGCGACTCTGCAAAACGGCGGAACGCCAGATAAAGCAGCACAAAGATGATGAGGATGGTCATCGGCACCATCAGCGTCAGGCGATCCTTGGCGCGCTCCATCAATTCGTACTGCCCCGAGAAGGCCACGGAAACACCCGGCTTCAGAGACACTGACTTGGCAATGGCTTCACGAAGATCACCCACTACCGACGCCATGTCGCGATCACGGGCATCGACAAAGACCCAGGCAGCCGGCCGGGCATTTTCCGTGCGCAGCATCGAGGGACCGAGAGACGTGCGGATTTCAGCCACATCCCCCAAAGTCAGACTCTGGCCGGACCCGGAAATGATGGGCAGATTGCGGAGCGCTTCTGGCGAATCACGCCAGCTCTGCGGGAAGCGGATCGTGATCGGATAACGCGCGATCCCGTCGACGACGTCGCCCGCCATCTCTCCGCCGACGGCGGACTTAACGTAGCTCTGCACGCCGGCAACGGTGAGCCCCCAGCGGGCAGCCTTGAGACGGTCAACGCTGACTTCAACGTAGCGTCCGCCCGTCAGTCGTTCAGCAATAGCCGATACAACGCCCGGAACCGTCTTCGCGGCCTCTTCAATCTGCTCGGCAGCACCGTCGATGTCGGCAAGCGACTGTCCGGACACCTTAATGCCGATGGGGCTCTTCACACCGGTGGAGAGCATGTCGATACGGTTTCGAATCGGCATCACCCACAAGTTGGCCAAACCCGGGAGACGAACGGTCTTATCGAGCTCGTCGATAATCTTTTCCATCGTCATGCCGGGGCGCCATTCACTTTCGGGTTTGAGCTGAATGGTGGTTTCAATCATCTCCAAAGGCGCCGAGTCAGTAGCCGTATCGGCGCGGCCGGCCTTGCCGAAGACGGTAGCGACTTCGGGCACGGTACGGATGAGCTTGTCGGTCTTTTGCAGCATGGCTGCTGCTTCAGATGAAGACACCCCCGGGAGCGTAGACGGCATATAAAGAATATCGCCCTCGGCAATCTGGGGCAGAAATTCGCCGCCCAGCTTTTCCACCGGATATAGGCCGCCGATAAGCACCAAGAGCGCCGCAAAGAGCGTCGTCTTCGGCCGGCGCAGCACGCCCATGAGGAGCGGCTGGTAGAGACGCACAAGCCAGCGGTTCAGGGGATTTTTGTCTTCGGGCGGAATCTTGCCGCGAATCCAAAGTCCCATCAGCACCGGCACGAGCACCACCGCCAGGAAGGCCGAAGCGGCCATCGACCACGTCTTCGTCCAGGCGAGCGGCCCGAAGAGACGCCCTTCCTGGCCTTCAAGCGTGAAGATCGGAATGAAGGAAAGCGTGATGATAAGGAGGCTCATAAAGAGCGCCGGTCCCACCTCTACCGCAGCTTCCGTGATGACCTGCCAGCGCTCCGCGCCGGCAAGATCTGCCCCAGGATGCGCCTCCTCCCAAGCTTCAATATGCTTGTGGGCGTTCTCAATCATGACGATGGCCGCATCAACCATAGCGCCCACGGCAATTGCAATGCCGCCGAGGCTCATGATGTTGGCGTTAAGCCCCTGAAAGTGCATCGCAATGAAAGCGAGTGCGAGGCCTAGCGGCAGTGTGATCACCGCCACCAGTGCACTGCGCACATGCCACAGGAAGATGGCGCAGACGAGCGCAACGACGATGAATTCTTCAATAAGCTTATGCGTGAGGTTTTGGATGGCACGGTCAATGAGTGAACTTCGGTCATAAACCGGCACAATTTCCACGCCTTCGGGGAGCGCACTCTTAAGTTCCTCAAGGCGCGTCTTCACAGCAGCAATGACTTCACGGGCGTTGCCGCCGGTACGGAGCAAAATAATGCCGCCCGCGACTTCACCTTCGCCGTCAAGCTCCGCGATGCCGCGGCGCATTTCCGGCCCCAGGCGAACCTGAGCGACGTCGCCCAAAACCGTCGGCGTTCCTGAAGCATTTGTTTTGAGCACGATGGAGCGAAAGTCGTCAAGCGTCTTCAGATATCCCTGAGCGCGCACCATGAATTCGCTTTCGCCCATCTCGATGGAACCGCCGCCCGCCTCCTGATTCGAAGCGGAAAGCGCCGTCTTGATGTCGCCCACCGTAACGCCGTACTGCTCGAGCTTGACCGGATCCGGAATGATCTGATATTCCTTCACGGCGCCGCCCACACTCGCCACTTCGGCTACGCCCGGAATGGTCTTCAGTTCATACTTGAGAAACCAGTCCTGGAGCGCCCGCAGGCTTTCCAAATCGTTCTTTCCGGATTTGTCCACCAAAGCGTACTGATAGATCCAGCCCACACCGGTGGCGTCCGGGCCGAGTTCGGGCGTGACGCCGCTCGGGAGTTTCCCTGCAGCCGAATTAAGCGACTCCAGCACGCGCGAACGCGCCCAGTAAAGATCCGTTCCGTCCTCAAAAAGAACGTAGACAAAAGAGGTGCCGAAGAGTGAAAAGCCGCGTACGGTCGAGGCACCCGGCACGGAGAGCATCGTCGTGCTGATGGGATACGTCACCTCGTTCTCAACAATTTCCGGCGCCTGTCCCGAGTAATCGGTCTTAATGATGACCTGAACGTCGGAAAGGTCGGGAAGCGCATCCACGGGCGTCTTCAGCACCGCAACGATGCCGGCGATCGCGAGCAGAAGAGCGCCGAAAAGAACGAGTACGCGATTTTCAACCGAGGCGCGGATGACGCGTTCAATCATTTCGCGGCTCCTTGGGATTGTTTTGCCGCCGAGGGCGTCGGGCTACTGAGGTCGAGCACCGTCTGAGGCTTGGACGCTGTTTCGAGAGACTCATCCGGCGCTCCGTGCGTCATGCCCTGCGGCATGCTGCTCTGCGGCTCGCTCTGAACTCCAGCCGGCGAAGCCGGTTTCATAGGATCTGCGGGCATCGTCATGGGCGCCGCAGCGCCCTCATTGGCGCTCAGGCCATCGGCAGCCGGCTGCATGCGGGCAAGCGCCCCTTCAATATTGGCTTCGCTGTCGATCAGGAAGACGCCCGATACCACCACGTCTTCGCCGGGCTGAACACCCGAGGCAAGCGCTGTCTGTCCGGACGATTCACCGAGGATGCGCACGGACTTCGGAATGAAGCGCGTGCCTTCACGCACGATCACGCGGGGATTTCGTCCGTCGTCAATCACCGCCTGCGAGGGCACGAGAATGCCTTGGGCCCCCGGCGCCGCAAGCAGAAGCTTGGCCGTCATCCCTGGGCGCAGTTCAAGATTGGGGTTGTCGACCGAAAATCGCAGCTTCAGCGTACGCGTAGCCGCTTCGCCCTCCGGCAACACTGTCGGCGCAGAAGCCTCCCAAATGCGGCCGGGGAAGGCGTCAACGGAGAGCTTAAACTTCGCTTGAGGCAGATACGGCGCATAGCGCTCCGGCACCGAAGCCGTTACCCAGAGCGGATCGAGTCCTTCAACCGCGGCTACCGCATCGCTCTTCGTGACGTTCATGCCGTTTTTCAGCGCGAAAGCGGTCAGCACGCCGTCAATCGGAGCGGCAATATGAAAGCTCGTGCGGACTTTCTTCGTACGGCGAAGCGCTTCAATGTCGGCATCGGGCATGCCGGCAAGCTTGAGGCGCAAAAGCACTGCGTCGAGCTCAGCACGGCTGCGCTTTAATTCAACGAGCACCAGATATTCACTCTGCATCTCCACCCATGACGGGATGGTCAGCTGAGCGAGCGGCTGCCCTTTTTTGACAAAGTCACCGACCGTCACCGGCGCGACAGACTCCACAAACCCCTCTGCCCGAGCCTGCACCTGAGCCGTATGGTGGCCGTTGACGAGCACTTCCGCCGGGAACCAGCGCGAAAGCGAGAGCTGCCCCGCCTCGGCCTTTGCCGTCTTCAGACCCAGATTGGCGGTGAGCGTCGGATCTATGACAACGCCCTGAGGCTCAAGATTTTCATCCTCGCCGCCCGATAAATCGGCTTGGGAGGCGTATTTCGGCACCAGATCCATGTCCATGAAGGGCGACGGACCGGATTTCTCAAAGTGCACGTCGGGCTTCATCGGATCGTACCAATAGAGCACGGGCTTGCCGTCAGCATCCGGTTCGGCGAGCTTCACCTTGGCTTTGGGCTTTGCTGCGGCAGCGCCGACGGGGGCGTATTTCGGCACGAGGTCCATATCCATGAAGGGCGAAGGACCGGGTTTGTCGAAATGCACGTCAGGCTTCATCGGGTCATACCAATAAAGCACGGGTTTGCCGTCGGCATCGGGCTGCGCGAGCTTGACGCCTGCGGGCGTCTGCGGGGCTTCAGAGGCCGAATGCGCTCCGGAAGCTGATGTCGATTCAAGGAGCCCGAGCCGCTGCGCGAAATGTTCGAGTGAAGACTGGTGCCGCCAAACGGCATATCCGCCGGCAGCAGCGCCGGCAGCTAAAGCGACAACCACAGCAAGCACCGTGAGCACCGGACTGCGGCCGGTCTGAGTCGATGGGGAAGATGAGGTGGACGGGGAAGGCGACGTCATGGGAACGGTCCGTCAGTCATTTTGTCGATGCGGCGATTGAGCGGCTGACAAAAAAGGGGAATACGAGGAGAGCCGTCGTCCCGGCGAGGAATGACGGCTTGAGGGTCGATCAAGCAGAAACTTGCCGGCCAAAGCAAGCGGACTGAAGCGCTGCTGCGTTTCGGCCAGAAGCCCGGGGGAGCGGCGGATCAGTGCGCGGCAGAGTCCGGCAGTGCTTGGGGCAATCAGCGTTCGATGCTCTGGAGGACCGAGAGCTGACCTTCCTGCGTGAAGGTAAAGTGAATCTTGTCGCCAGCCTTCAGACCTTCAACGAGCTTGGGGTCCTTGAAGGTAAAGCGCATCGTCATGGCCGGCCACTGCAGAGCAGCAATGGGTTCATGCTCAATCGTGACCTTGCCGTTGGCTGCATCAATAGCCTTGACAACGCCGACAGCCTGAACAGCCGGGCTCTGTGCGGCCATATGCATGGAATGGTCCCCCGCCATCATGTGATGTTCATGGCCGGACATATCCATATTCATATCGGCAGCCTGAACGGCACCGACAGTCAAAAGAGCAGCAAGAGCGGCAAACGTGCGAATCATGGTGATCTCCTTTATTGCGTTTTGCATCTGCGGGCGATCCCTGCCGTCTCAGGAAGATGGTCAAAAATCAGGGATAACCCTCAACGGACTGCAAATATACAACCAATACGGAAGATGTAGGGGATTGTCCTATCATGGCGGAATTTTGCCGGCAAGATCATTGTCGGCTGAAACTCCCTCTGCCGCAGTCTTTTGCAGGATTTCAATCAGCTTTTTCCGCATTGTGTCTTTGCGATTGGTTGCAATTCTCATTGCAGGGATGCTGATCGTCTTCTGCGTTCTGGGCTCCCAAACATCAGGCGCAGACTATCTGTTATATAAGGAACAGCTTTTGCTGTCTATCCCCCTACTGCCGCAGCGGATTTCATTATTTATACGTCAAACGGCTTAATTCCTTCGCATCAATCCCTGAAGGCTGAAATTTTCCCAGGTTTATAAAGATATGCGGGTTGAACTTCTCAGACGTTCAATCGGAAGATACAATGCCGCTCCAAAGAGCTAAGGGATAACGTGAGTACAGTCTGCCAAGCTCTTCTGCCCCAACCACCTGCACCTATTCATAAAGCTATATCACGGTGCAAGCCATGAAGATCGAGGAGAAGTTCGTGGCCAGACTATCCGTTCATTCCATCCCTGTGACTGATGCGCGCAACGAAGAAACCATGCACGGTTTTGCTCGGCGCATCGAAGCCACGCCTCCAGGACAATGCGCGCTTGCGCTGCAGCTGAGCCTCCTTGAAGCGAGTGCGCTGCAGACCTGCGGCAAATGTGTGCCGTGCCGGGACGGCCTTCCTCAGCTTGCCAAGCTTATGCGCCGCATCGTGGACTGCGAAGCTCAGCCCGAAGATCTCGGCCGGCTCAAAACACTGGCGGAATTCATCCGCTTGGGTTCGGACTGCGCCATCGGTTACGACGCTGCGCAGATGGTGCTCGAGAGCCTCACCCGCTTTGCTGACGAATTTAAGCACCACACGGAAGAGCAGAGCTGCCAGAAGGGCATCGCTCAGTCGGTGCCCTGCGAAACCTTCTGTCCTGCGCACGTTGACGTGCCGGGCTACATCGCGCTCGTGGCCGAAGGCCGCAGCGCTGAAGCCGTTGCTCTGATCCGAAAAGACAATCCTTTTCCGACTGCCTGCGGCTATGTGTGCGAGCATCCCTGCGAAAAACGCTGCCGCCGCACGCTCATTGATGCGCCGATCAATATCCGCGCCATCAAAAAGTACGCCTGCGATCAGGCGGCTGCCGACACCGTTCCGACCCCGAAGCGTCAGCCTGATACCGGACGCACGATCGCCGTCATCGGGGGCGGCCCGGCCGGCCTTACCTGCGCCTATTTCCTCGCGCTCATGGGGCATACGGTGGAGCTCTATGAAGAAAAGAAGCACTTGGGCGGCATGATGCGCTACGGCATTCCTGCCTACCGTTTCCCGCGCGAGCGTCTGGACGAAGACATCCGGGCCATTCTCGGCGTGGGCAACATCAATGTCCATCTCGAGAGCCCCGTCGGCACCGACGAAATGAAGGCGCTTTCGCAAACTTGCGATGCTGTCTTCGTCGCCATCGGCGCACATGCGGCTAAAAAGCTTCGTCTGCCCGGGATAGACGCCAAAGGCGTCATTTCCGCCGTGGATATGCTGCGCAGTATCGGCGACGGCGTCTACCCGGACTACCGCGGCAAAAAGATTGCAGTAATCGGCGGCGGCAATGTTGCCATGGACTGCGTTCGCACCGCGGTGCGCGCGGGGGCTGCCGAGGTGAATCTGGTCTATCGCCGCCGCATTGAAGACATGACGGCGCTCAAGGAAGAAATCGAAAGCGCCGTTGCTGAGGGCGTCGAGATGCTCCCGCTTCAGGCGCCGGTTTCCATTGAAGTCGATGCATCCGGCGCCTGCACGGCGCTCATGATGCAGCCGCAGATGATCAGCGCCTACTCGCGCGGCCGCCCCGGCGTCGTCAATGCGCAAAAGCCCGTTGAGCGCCTTGAGGCAGACCTTATCGTGGCAGCCGTCGGTCAGGATGTGGTTTCCTCGCCCTTTGAAGCCTTCGGCATGAAGACGCACTGGGGCGCTTTTACGACGGACGAATTCCTCGCTGCCGAAGGTTTTTCCAATGTCTTTGTCGGCGGCGACTGCCAAAGCGGTCCCACCACCGTCATCAAGGCCGTGGGCGCCGGCAAGGTCGCCGCCCGCAACATTGATGAAATGCTCGGCTTTCACCATTACCTCGACTGCGGCGTTGCAGCGCCGCCTCCGCGTATGAATGACCGCACGCCCAAAGGGCGCGTCAATCTGATCGAGCGGCCGGTCAAATTCAGAAAGCGCGACTTCAATGAAGTCGAAATCGGCATGAGCAGTGAAGAAGTGCAGCAAGAATGCGGCCGCTGCCTGCGCTGCGACTGTTTCGGTGCAGGTGCGTCCTGCGGCGGGAGAATCCAATATGTTTGACTTTACGATCGACGGCAGGATTGTCTCCGTCAAAGAAGGCACCACCATTCTCGAAGCTGCGCGCAGCGCCGGTCTTTATATTCCGACGCTGTGCTACCTGAAGAATGTGAGCTCCATTGGCTCCTGCCGGCTCTGCGTGGTTGAGGTCGAAGGCACTGCCGGCCTTGTATCCTCCTGCAACACCCTCGTCAAGCCCGGCATGGTTGTGCACACCAATTCGGATGCGATCACTGCGGCACGCCGCACGGCACTCCAGCTCATCATCGCCGACCACGGACTCAACACCACCCAGTACTGTTTCAGCTGTCCGAAGAACGGCAGCTGCGAACTGCAGGACCGCTGCCGAGAGCTCGGCGTTGAAACGACGCCCTTTGACGTTAAGCCCGCCGGGGGACCGATCCTCGACTCGAACCCCTTCATTGCCTTTAATCCCGCGCTCTGCATTCGCTGCCAGCGCTGCGTAGGCGCCTGCAACAACGCTGCGGGCAACCACACCCTGATCACCGGCCGCAGGGGCGTGCGCACCTCCATTCTTGCGCCTTTCGGCGAAGACTGGAAAAGCACGAACTGCGAGTCCTGCGGCAACTGCGCAGGAGCCTGCCCAACAGGCGCCATCACTATGAAGCGCCGACGCCAATACCGTTCTTGGGAAATCCAGCGCGTGCGGACGACCTGTCCGCACTGCGCTACCGGGTGCCAATATAACCTCGTGGTGAAAAACGGCCGCATTGTCGACACTGAAGCTCTGGACGGTCCGACCAATCACGGGCTTCTCTGCGTGAAAGGACGATCGGCGAGCTTTGACTTCGTTCACTCGCCTCAGCGCCTGACAACGCCCCTCATCCGCAGCAAAATCACCGGCGAACTTGAACCGGCAGCGCTCGATCTGGTTGCGCGGCGCTTCGGCGAAATCAAGGCCCGACACGGCGGGAGCGCCATCGCAGCTTTTGCCTGCGCGCGTTCAGCCAATGAAGACATCTACATGCTCCAGAAGATGGCGCGCACGGTTTTTGAGACCAACAACGTCGACAACTGTGCCCGCGTCTGCCACGGACCATCGGTTGCCGGCCTGCAGCGCACGCTCGGCTCCGGCGCGATGACCAATCCCATTTCCGATATCTGTGAAAACGCTCAGGTGATCCTGCTCGTGGGCTCCAACCCCGAAGAGGCGCATCCGGTGATCGGCATGCAGCTTCGCGCTGCGATCGCCCGCGGCACACGGCTCATTGTCGTCGACCCCCGCGATATTGGTCTCTCCAAATCGGCCGACCTGCACATCAAACTTAAGCCCGGCACGAACGTCGCCTTTGCCAACGGCATCGTCCGTCAGCTTATTCATGACGACTTGATTGACCACGCGTTCATTGAGTCCCGCACGGAAGGTTTCGCAGACCTCAAAGCGATGGTCGAGGCGTACACGCCGGAGCGCGTCGCTCAAATCTGCGCGATTGACCCGCGCGACCTCATTGCCGCCGCGCGTCTTTACGGCCGCGCGGACCGCGCCGCGATTGTCTACTGCTTAGGCGTCACCGAGCACTCTTCGGGCACCGAAGGCGTGATGTCGCTCTCCAACATCGCCATGGTGACCGGCAAATACGGCCGTCCCGGCTGCGGCATCAATCCGCTTCGCGGCCAGAACAACGTTCAGGGCGCCTGCGACATGGGGGCATCTCCGGGCGATCTCACGGGCTACCAGAAAATCGCAGCCCCCGGCATCGTTGAGAAATTTGAAAAAGCATGGGGAACCCATCTACCGAGATTCAAAGGACTCTATGCCACGGACTGCTTCCCCAAGATGATCGAGGGCGAAGTAAAGGGACTCTTCATTTTCGGCGAAGACCCGGTGCGCACCGACCCGGACACGCATCACGTCATCAAGGCCCTCAAGAACCTTGAATTCCTGGTGGTGGATGAGCTTTTCCTCACGGAAACGGCAAAGTATGCCGACGTTGTGCTTCCGGGACGCAGCTATGCCGAAAAAGAAGGCACCTTCAGCAACACCGAACGCCGCGTGCAGCGCATCCGCAAAGCCGTGGAAATTTCTGGAACGCGCGCCGACACGGATATCTTCACCGATATCATGAATCGGATGGGCTACCCTCAGCCGCATCTCACGCCCGCTCAGATCATGGACGAAATTGCTTTGGTTACCCCGTCCTTTGCCGGCATCAGCCATGCGCGGCTCGACGGCGCCGAAAACGCCGGTCAGGGACTGCAGTGGCCCTGCACGGGTCCGGATCATCCGGGTACGCCGATTCTCCACGTTGGGAAGTTCACCCGAGGTCTCGGCCGCTACTCGACCGCGCAGTACCGCGATCCGAGCGAACTGCCCGACAGCGAATATCCGCTGATGCTCACCACCGGCCGAGTGCTCTATCAGTACAACGCCTGCGCCATGACCGACAAAACGGAAGGCATCAACGAGATTTCGGGGCGCTCCTTCATTGAGCTCAACACGAAGGATGCTGAACGTCTCGGCATCAGCAACGGCGACCGCGTGAAGGTCACTTCAAGGCGCGGCGCTATTGATTCGGTCGCTCATGTGTCCGACAAAACCAATGTCGGCGAAAGCTGGATGCCCTTCCATTTTCAGGACGGCAACTGCAACTGGCTCACCAAAGCGGCACTCGACAATATCTGCAGTACGCCGGAGTACAAGGTGTGCGCCGTAAGAGTTGAGAAGCTCGGCGCATCGGCTTAAAAACGAACGGCAGCTCTGTTGCGCGACTAGGCGCTCTGAATTCCTCTAGGAATCAGAGCGCTTTTTCTTCTTTGTGCCCCAACTGTATCTGTGTCTGACGCCACTCAGAGCTGAATTTTCGGCTTAAGTAAACAATATGTTTGCTTTAGCCAACACTTTTTTATTTTCTCCAGCAGCTTATCATTGGCTTAACATAATGATTCCTAAATAATATTAGGCCATATAAGGGTAACCCCCCCCCCCTTATCGTTACAACGCTTTACTTTTGAAAAGACTCGCTCAACCCGAGTTGGTTAACTGTGAAATAGGAAAAGTAAAGATGGGCAAACTCTCTACGACAAGATTGGCTTTTCTCGCTGTTGCGGTTGCAGCAGCCTTCCCCGTACTTGCACAAGCTGCAGATGCAGCGACGGTTGATCAGGGAACCTTGGAAAAAGGTTTTAGTCAGTCAACCGGCGGGAACTCGATATTCGAAGATACGAATGTTGCGCTGAAGTTAAATAATCAAGTAACTGTCGGCACTTCTTTGGATACGAAAGGCAAAATTTACTTGAAGGGAGAGACTGACAATATCTCCTCTCTTTCAATTAAGTCTAATTCTATTCATTTCGGCAGCAATGCCGAAATCACTGCCAGTGGTTCAACCATAAATCCCGGCGAAGGTCTCAATTATTTTTCAGCCTGGCAAGATGGAAACTCTTCGCTGACGATTGAAACGAATAAGCTGACGATTGGTGATAATGAAAAATCTGCTGATCGCGGATTTCAAATGAAGGGAGCCAACAATCATTTGACCATTTTGGCAGATGAAATCGTTGCTTACGTAGGTGACGGCTTCATTAATGCTCAAGGTACAGATGGATCAAGCAAAGTATTGATCGGCACCGAAACCAATCGAATCAAACAGTTTGAAGCCCATACCACTTACGGCAAAGATGATTACGGCGTTGCCCTGCTTCAGGCCAATGAAGGGAACACGGTGTCTCTTTATGCCGATGAAGCTATTCTTGATGGCTCTAGAGGTCCCGAAGGCGGTGTAATTGGTTCCGGCGGATGGGGTACCGTCATTGTTGATGCCAACAAACTCACCATCGACGGCAATATTTGCGGCACTTACGGAAAGATGAGTAATGCCGGCAAAAAGCTGACTTTGAGTATCAGAGCCGGAACACTGGATATGACCGGGGATATCAATGTTGGCAACGAGGCTAAAGGGAACAGCAACTTTGATCGCAATACATCCGTAATAATTGAAGCCGATGTGCTTAACCTTAAAGGCGATATTAAAGTCGACAATAAAAAACGCACGGGATCAAACGTCGAAGGCGGCAATATTTCTGCGGTTAATTTAACTGTTAACAAAACGGCCAACATCACCGGCACGATTATTGCCTCGCAAACGGATGGAACATCTACTGTCACCTTGGGCGGCGCTGGCGATGCGACAGCCTCCTCCGGCAAGTACAAAGCGGAATTGGGCGGCAGCATTGTCTTTAAGGATTCCGGCTCTTGGGTGATTAATGAATGGGAAGGCACTGACGGAAAGCTTGAAGCATCCGATTCCGTTAAGGTTGATGTCAACGGTGCAGTTCAAACGGCCTCCACTACGCTCAACGGCACATCTACACTCACGCTTAACGACGGCGCAAAAATTACAAGCGACAAACTCGACGGCTCGGGCGGCACTTTCCTCATTAATACTGCTGATAAACAGATAATCAACATTGATAACTACGAGAATACCAATGCCCAAGCCGTTCTTTCTGGCAGCCAGAACGACAAATATGCGTCAGCTGACGATGCAGTGAACGCTCTGAAAGCCTCTGTCGGCTCCACAACCGGCCTAAGCCTCTCCGCCGCTGAAGGTGCGGTTGCTGACAGCTGGAAGGTTGTTGTCAACGATGATGGATCGTCTTCAGTGATAACTCAAGCCAACCAAAAGCTTGAGGGATACAACACGATTAATTCCCTTGCTGTTTTCTCCTGGCGTCACGAGCTCAACAACCTGCAAAAGCGCATGGGTGAACTCCACGATCTGAACGGCAATATCGGTGCTTGGGCACGCGTCTTCGGATCTGAACAGAAGTACGGCGATGCCGGACAGGTCAATAAGAACACCACGATCCAAATCGGTGCCGATGTTAAGGTGGCGGACGCCTGGACAATCGGCGGCGCATTCAGCTATACCGACGGTTCAGTTGAAGCGACCAGCATTTCCGGCGACAACAAAGCCTACGCTTTTACGGCTTACGGCGTGTGGCAGCATGAAAATGGATCCTATCTGGATTTGACGGCACGTTATGCTCGGCTCGACGCTGACTTTACCGCTCAGACGATGACAGGTTCCTACAACAACAATGCCTACGCTGTCACTGCGGAAGTGGGACACAAGTTCAATCTTTCCGAGCTCGCCTTTATTGAACCGCAGGCTGAAGTGATCTACGGCCGCGTCGTTGGTGACGATTTCACGGCATCTAACGGCACCCGCTTCTCCCAAAAAGACTATGACTCTCTGATCGGACGCTTGGGTGCCCGTGCAGGTTTCAACTTCCCGGAAAACAAGGGCAATATCTACGCTCGCTTCTCGGTTGTTCACGACTTCCAAGGTGAAGTTGAAACGACAGCCTTAAACAACACCTCCCGCACGGTCAAAGATGACTTAGGCGGCACCTGGGTTGAATACGGCGTCGGCGGCAACTTCCGGCTCAGCGACACCGCCAACGTTTACGTGGACCTTGAACGTACTTCCGGCGGCGAAATTCAGGAGAATTGGCGCTGGACCATCGGCGCACGCAAAGTCTTCTAAAAACACCTTTATTTCATAATGACCTGCAGCCCGAAGAATCATGATTCTTCGGGCTGCAAAATAATGGAAGAAACTGCATTCACTTGTTTCGTAAACTTTATTTCGCTGCCGCTGAGGGAATTCCCGCAGAATGAGCATTCTTCATAAAGCGTGATGCAAAAATGTTCATAATAGACATCACCTTTATAATTTTTAAAAAACAATGCCTCAGCAGCCTGCCCCTTCCGACGAGATTATTCCCGCCGCCCCAGCTTCGGTCATACACGAGCTCAAATACATAGACCTTCTGCTCCTCAAAACCCTTGCCGAAACTGAATCTCTCACGAAGACGAGTGCCCGCATAGGCATCAGCGTGGCCAAAGCTTCGCGCATGCTTTCATCGCTTCGCATACTTTTCAATAATGAACTTGTCCAGCGATGCGGCCCGCGCATGATCGCAACGCCCACACTTGAGCGTTTGCTTCCGGACATCAGAGCTGCACTCAAAAGTCTTGGAAAACTGTTCGAGCATCCGCTCGCCTTTCATCCTGCAGACATTGAAAGCCGGCTCGTCTTCGCCTGCACGGACAACGCTTATCTGGCGCTCCTCGCTCCGGCATTAAAGCGCCTGGCCGAAGAGGCGCCCCGTCTGCAGATTTCCGTTTCCGAACTTGACGACCAAACACTGAGCAAACTTTCTTCCGGCGACATCGATTTCATTCTTGGTCAGGATTTCTTAGCGCGCAAAAATGACCGATTTCGTCATCAGCGGCTGCTCACCTGTCCGCACTGCGTTGTCGTACGCCGAGATCATCCGATGGCGCTCGCCCATCCGGACGGCCGAATTACCGCCGGTGATCTGCGGGGTTTCCGCCAAGTGCTCCCCATTATTCACCGTCCATCGGGCTTTGAAAGCCCTACGCGGCTCTCAATGAATCTGGCAACTGCTGAAGCCATCCGGCTTCCGTACTTTATTGCCGGATTCTTCACCATTTTGCAAAACGACTGTTTTTTAGCCGCTCCGCTTGCCGTTGCGCAAAGGCTCTCGAACTGGCTGCCCATAGAACTGCTCCATTTTGATGAAGGCAGCCAATTTCTCTGGACGCCGGAAATTCTTTGGCATGAACGCACGGACGCGAGTCCTCTTCATCAATGGGTGCGTTCCATTGTCTGTTCGGCGGCAGCCGCGGCAAACACCCCTTAA
>ULRN01031022.1_pt1 | contig 16652 bp, 10 predicted proteins | sample 1955461 | NCBI WGS metagenome assembly ULRN01 (sample SAMEA4835683, study PRJEB28245) | human gut metagenome | biome: gut microbiome; material: fecal sample | place: Denmark | collected 2008 | reverse complement strand
CGCAGCCGACGGAAAGCAGGAATTGCAGCAGAAGCTGGATGCGGACGCAAGAGCCATGAAATGGCGGCTTGGAATCTCCATCGGCTTCCTGATCCCGCTAATGTATGTGTCCATGCACCACATGCTCAAAGAATGGTTCGGGATTCCGGTCCCTGCATTTATTGTGAATATCATGCACGGCAATGCCAACGCCATGAATTTCGCACTGACACAGTTTTTACTGTTGTTGCCGATTCTATATGTGAACCGGAAGTTTTTCTCCGTAGGATTTAAAACCCTGGCGCACCGCAGCCCGAACATGGACAGCCTGATCGCCTTAGGATCCGGCGCGGCGCTTGTGTACGGCATTTTCGCCATGTACCGGATCAGCTATGGCTTAGGCTACGGTGACATGGCAGTAGTAGAGCATTATTCCCACGATCTGTATTTTGAATCCTCCGGTACGATCCTGACCCTGATCACGGTCGGAAAATATCTGGAGAGCCGTTCCAAGGGCAAGACCAGTGAAGCCATCACCAAGCTGATGAATCTGGCTCCCAAGGTGGCGATCCTTGTAACTGAGGACGGACAGGAGAAGGAAGTACCTACGGAAAGCCTGCAAAAGGGCGACATTTTCCTGGTAAAGCCCGGAAGTCTGGTACCGGTGGACGGCATCGTGCTGGAGGGTAACTCCAGTGTGAACGAAGCGGCCATCACCGGTGAGAGTGTGCCTGTGGAGAAGCAGGCAGGCGACCATGTGGTCTCCGCAACCGTGAACAAGGCGGGCTTCTTAAAATGTCGTGCGGATCGTGTCGGCGATGACACCACGCTGGCGCAGATCATCCGTCTGGTGGAGGAAGCCAGTGCCAGCAAGGCTCCGATCGCACAGCTGGCAGATAAAGTGGCAGGGGTCTTCGTGCCTACGGTCATGACTATTTCCCTGATCACTCTGATCGTATGGCTGCTAAACGGCGCCACCGCGGAATTCGCCATTTCCACAGCCATTGCCGTACTGGTGATTTCCTGTCCCTGCGCGCTGGGACTGGCAACTCCGGTGGCTATCATGGTAGGGACCGGCGTAGGAGCAGGTAATGGCATCCTGATCAAGACCGGGGAAGCCTTACAGCAGGCTAAGGAGATCGACACTGTGGTGCTGGACAAGACCGGAACCATCACAAGCGGCAAGTTAAAGGTAGAAGAAGTAGGTGGTTATCAGAGTGATTTCCCTGCGGATGCCATGATGCAGATCGCGGCGGCACTGGAGAAAAAGAGTGAGCATCCGCTGGCAGAGGCGGTAATGGAATATGCGGAAAGCTTCCAACTGACAATTCCGGAGATCATAGATTTCAAGGCGACCTTCGGGCGTGGTGTGGAGGGTGCTCTGGCAGCAGATTTCCATGCAGAGAAAGTTGCAAAAAAGGATGGTCCCACGGCGGTATTTTATGCAGGGAAAAGGGATAGTACTGCGGATGTACCGGAAAATTCAGGCAAGATCGCAGAACAGAATCCGGCAACCGGAATTGCAAGATCAGATGCAGACAGTGTGACATTCCCGGCAGGTACAAAGTTCTATGTAGGCAATCTTGCATTTTTACAGGAGAAGAATATCACACTGCCGCAGGAAGCTGCAGAAGGTCTGAACCGGATGGCGGACGAAGGCATGACACCGCTTCTGGTGGCACAGGAAGGAAGATTCTTAGGCATCATCGGTGTATCAGATACTGTCAAAGCCACCTCCTATGAAGCGATTAACGCATGGGAGAAAATGGGTGTCAGAGTCATTATGCTGACCGGAGACAACCGCCGCACTGCGGAAGCCGTACGGCAAAAGCTTGGCATCTCCGAAGTCGTGGCAGAGGTACTGCCGCAGGATAAGGAGAAAAAGGTCAGTGAACTGAAAGCACAGGGACACAAGGTGGCAATGATCGGTGACGGTATCAACGATGCTCCCGCACTGGCGGCAGCAGATGTGGGTATGGCCATCGGCGCAGGTACCGATGTCGCCATGGAGAGTGCTGACATTATCCTGATGAAAAACGATCTTCGGGATGCGGTGACTGCCATGAAGCTGAGCCGTGCCGTGATCCGCAATATTAAGGAAAACCTGTTCTGGGCATTTTTCTACAACTGCATCGGCATCCCCCTGGCAGCCGGTGTGTTGTATCCGGCGTTCCAGATCCGGCTGAATCCCATGTTCGGCGCGGCAGCCATGAGCTTAAGCAGTATCTTTGTCGTGGGAAATGCCCTGCGACTGAGAGGCTTTAAGAGCGGATTTACCCCGCTGAAAAAGGGAACACCGGAAGTAACCCATAAGGAAATCAAGATAACGCATGCAACTGCGGAGGAAGAACAGTGCATACTGAAGACCCCCGCAGAGCAAAATAACAGACAAGATGTAAAGCAGGAGAAAGAGAGGACAAACACAATGACAAAAGTAATCAGCATCGAAGGAATGATGTGCAACCACTGCACCGGAACCGTACAGAAGGCACTGGAGGCAGTAGAAGGTGTGAAAGCCGTAACCATGAGTCTGGAGCAGAAAAACGCTACCGTGGAACTGGCTTCCGATGTAGCAGATGAGGTACTGATCAGGGCTGTGACCGACGCCGGCTATGAAGTAAAGGGCGTTACAGCAAAATAGGTCTGACCTTTGTAGCCGGATAGGAATAACAAATGATGAAAAATGGCGCCGCCACTGTGTTGCATTCTGCTTTATGAGCAGACGGAATGCGGTGGCAGCGCCATTTGGGTCTATAGCGAAAAAAGTGCTTTTCAGATACTTTTTTTATGTAGATATCATAGATTTTTGTGCTCTGTGGGTCTATACAGAAAAAATATCATTTTAGATACTCAAATCACGAAAAATGAGTATCCGGAGAGCAAATTTTTTTCTATAGACCCAAAGTGAATCTTCTGGAGTGACATTATGGCGGAAAAGGGGATCAGAAAACAAGATTTTTCTGTATAGACCCATGACTGATCTCTCTTTATAATCATGCACACCTGTTGTGAAAGTGTATCGATCAATTGCATCATGGAAAATGCAAAGGGAAAATTATGCATTTTCGAAAGATTCTATATAAAGTTTATACTTTCTTAATTGATTTTCTTACACTATGTGTTATATTAACTATAGAACAGATGAAACAAGAGAGATTTTGAGATCGTGACATCTGTTTGACGAAGGAACGCTAAAAGAAATTTGAAGGTAAGGATTCAAACGAAAGCAGTTCATCGTCTAAGAAATTAACCAGATAAACAAAATTGCATAACCTTATGTGAGGAGGCGAACGATTATGAATATTGATAAATTTACACAGAAATCCATAGAAGCCGTCAACGGCTGTGAAAAGCTCGCCATGGAATATGGCAACCAGGAGATCGAGCAGGAGCATCTGCTGTACAGTCTGCTGACGTTGGATGACAGCCTGATCTTAAAGCTTGTGGAAAAGATGGAGATCCAAAAGGATCACTTTGTAAACCGTGCAAAACAGGCTCTGGAGAAAAGAGTAAAGGTGCAGGGTGGTCAGCCTTATGTCGGTCAGTATCTGAACAAGGTACTGGTCAGCGCATCAGATGAGGCAAAGCAGATGGGAGATGAATATGTCTCCGTTGAGCATCTGTTCCTTGCTATGATCAGGAATCCCAACAAGGAGATTGCCGAGATCTGGAAGGAATACGGCATCACAAGAGAGCGTTTTTTACAGGCTCTGTCTACCGTAAGAGGCAACCAGAGAGTTACCAGTGACAATCCGGAGGCTACTTATGATACTTTGGAAAAATACGGTCAGGATCTGGTGGAGAAAGCGAGAAACCAGAAGCTGGATCCTGTCATCGGACGAGACAGTGAGATCCGTAACGTGGTACGTATCCTGTCCCGTAAAACGAAGAACAACCCTGTATTGATCGGTGAACCCGGTGTCGGTAAGACCGCCGTGGTGGAAGGGCTGGCACAACGTATTGTAAAAGGTGATGTACCGCAGGGACTGAAGGATAAGAAGATTTTCGCATTGGATATGGGTGCACTGGTAGCCGGCGCAAAATACAGAGGTGAATTTGAGGAACGTCTGAAAGCTGTACTGGATGATGTGAAGAACAGCGACGGACAGATCATTCTGTTCATTGATGAGCTGCATACCATTGTTGGTGCCGGTAAGACAGATGGCGCTCTGGATGCAGGCAATATGTTAAAACCTATGCTGGCCCGTGGTGAACTGCACTGTATCGGTGCTACCACTCTGGATGAATACAGACAGTATATTGAAAAAGATGCCGCTCTGGAACGTCGTTTCCAGCCGGTTATGGTAGAAGAACCCACCGTGGAGGATACGATTTCTATCCTGCGTGGACTGAAGGATCGTTATGAAGTATATCATGGTGTTAAGATCATGGATAATGCGCTGGTAAGTGCAGCCGTACTTTCCAACCGTTATATCACCGACAGATTCCTGCCGGATAAGGCGATCGACCTGGTGGATGAAGCCTGCGCCCTGATCAAGACCGAGATGGACAGTATGCCTACGGAGCTGGATGAACTGCAGCGTAAGGTGACACAGCTGGAGATCGAGGAGACTGCTCTGAAAAAAGAGGATGACCGGATCAGTAAGGAACGTCTGGCTGATCTGCAGAAGGAACTGGCAGAGTTAAAGGATCAGTTCAATACGAGAAAAGCACAGTGGGATAACGAGAAGGCATCCGTAGATAAGCTTTCCAAGCTGCGTGAGGACAGAGACCGTATCAACAATGAGATCCAGATCGCAGAGCGGGAAGGAGACTATGAGAAAGCGGGCAGATTAAAATACAGCGAACTTCCTGCACTGGAGAAACAGCTGGAGCAGGAGGAAAATAAGGTCGGCGAATCGGATATGTCGCTGGTACATGAAAAGGTGTCTGAGGAAGAGATCGCAAGGATCATTTCCCGCTGGACCGGCATACCGGTAGCAAAACTGACCGAGAGTGAGCGTAACAAGACCCTTCACCTCGACGAAGAATTGCACAAACGTGTAGTTGGACAGGACGAAGGCGTGACCAAGGTTACTGAAGCCATCATCCGTTCCAAAGCCGGTATCAAGGATCCCAGCAAGCCCATAGGTTCTTTCCTGTTCTTAGGACCTACCGGTGTAGGTAAGACGGAGCTGGCGAAGAGCCTGGCAGCAGCACTGTTTGACGACGAGAACAACATGGTTCGTATCGATATGAGTGAATACATGGAGAAATATTCTGTCTCCCGTCTGATCGGTGCGCCTCCCGGATACGTAGGATACGAAGAGGGCGGTCAGCTGACCGAAGCTGTCCGGAGAAAACCTTACAGCGTGGTATTGTTTGATGAGATCGAAAAGGCACATCCGGATGTATTCAATGTACTGTTACAGGTACTGGATGATGGGCGTATCACCGATTCTCAGGGTCGTACTGTAGACTTCAAGAATACCATACTGATCATGACCTCCAACATCGGCGCAAGCTATCTGTTGGACGGTATCAACGAAGACGGCACCATCAAACCGGAGGCAGAGGCAGCAGTCATGAACGATCTGCGTGCTCATTTCCGTCCGGAATTTCTGAACCGTCTGGATGAGACGATCCTGTTCAAGCCTCTGACCAAAGATAATATCGGCGGTATCATTCATCTGATCATTGCCGATCTGAACAAGCGTCTGGAGGATAAGCAGTTGACGATCCGTTTGTCGGACGAGGCTATGCAGTACATCGTGGATAACGCGTATGATCCGGTCTATGGTGCACGACCTCTGAAACGTTATATTCAGAAGTATGTGGAGACCCTGGCTGCCAAGATGATCCTGGCAGATCAGGTGGATGAGGGCGATACCATCGTCATTACCGTAGAGGACGATAAGCTTTCCGCCAAATGTGAGAAAGGCTCTAAAAATAAATAAACAGTAATACGAAAAGCGAAAGTGGCAGACTTGTCATTTTCGCTTTTTTCGTTTAAGATGTTATAGTAATAATATTTTAAAAGCGAGGTTTTTTTATGATACCACAGGATCCGGTCATGTTATTAAGCTTTATCAATCTGAAACTCCGTGACTACTACGGAAGCCTGGAGCAGCTCTGCGATGATCTTGATGTGAAGGAACAGGAGATCAGGGATAAGCTGGCATCCATCGATTATCATTACAATGAAGAGAGGAATCAGTTTGTATAATACAACCAGCAGTCTTACAGGGAAAAAGGGAACCAGATGTCTGATCTGCACCGGCTGCGGCAGATGTCCCGGAGTGATCCGGGGGATGCAGGTGGTGACGGAAAAGCTGGAGCTTCCTCCGTTATCTTTACAGAATCCGGAAGGTATCCGGCTGATGACAGTGGATATCGGAACGACTACCATTGCTATGCAGCTCTATGATGCAGACGGTAAAGTAGTGGACAGTTTTCCGAGTGTGAATCCACAGGTCAGCTACGGTGCCGATGTACTCTCACGGATAGAGGCGGCAAGGGATCCGGGGAAAGCAGCGGATATGCAGAAAAAAGTCCTGGACCTCATTGAAAAGGGAGTGCAGCGTTTTTCCAAAAAGCTGCAGGAGAAGGAGTCTATACAGATGGTCATTGCGGCGAATACCACTATGACCTATCTGCTGATGGGCTGGGATCCGGCAGAGCTGGGCAGGGCTCCTTTTCGGGTAAGTCATTGCGGAGCTGTGGACACGCAGATTGCAGGCATTTCCTGTCATATCATTCCCGGATTGTCTGCTTTTGTCGGCGGGGACATCACAGCAGGAATACTGGCCTGTCAAATGTTGGAGCAGGAGGAACCCATGCTACTCATCGATCTGGGTACCAACGGTGAGATGGCGCTGGGTAATAGACAGAAGCTGTATGCCTGTGCCACGGCGGCCGGACCTGCCTTCGAGGGCGGGGCAAACCGTGGTATCTGGGGCGCGGATATGGTGAAATTGTTACAAAAGCTTTTGGAAGAGGGATTGATGGATCGGCAGGGACTGTTAAAGGAACCCTATTTTACGAAGGGGATCCGTATCGGAGATGTACTTGTCACGAAAGAAGCCGTGCGTGCGGTACAACTGGCGAAGGGAGCCATTGCCGCAGGCATAGAGATCCTGACGGAAAGCTATGGAATCAGATTTTCGGATATTTCTAAGGTAGTGCTGGCAGGAGGCTTTGGCTATTACCTGGATCCGAAGGCAGCTGCAGCCATCGGACTGCTTCCGAAGGAACTTACAGATCGTACCGTGACCGGCGGCAACACGGCACTTAGTGGTGCTGCACTGGTGGGAAACAGGATGCTGACCGGACAGCTGCGAGCATGGGATGATCTGCACCGGCGGCAGGAATTGCAGATTCAGATATTGAATCTGGCGGAGCAGGTAAAATTCACAGAAACATTCTTGAAAAAGATGGATTTTTGTTGAAATTGCGCAAAAAAGTATAACAAAACGCATAAAATGTTGTTTCATTATAGCAAAAATTATGGTATACTTCTTAATATGATTACATGTACCGGAGGATATTGTATGAGTACGAATGTTGAGAAAACAAAAAAATCTCTTTTTGCGGGGAAAAAAGAGAAAGCTTCCAAAAAGAAGCCAAAACCTGAGAAAAAGGTAACAAAAGTACCGAAGGAGAAGGCTGTAAAGACAAAGACACCGAAGAAGACATCCGGCAGGAGTGGGAAAAGCTCCAAACTGTTCAGTATACGCAATAAGATCGTAGTATGTTTCCTGGTGCCGATCGTGTTCATGATCATTATCGGCATTTCGGCATACCAGAAGTCTGCGGAAGGCTTAAGTGAGAAATATACAGATTCCACGTTACAGACTGTGCGCATGGCAACGGAATATCTGGAGATGACTTGTGATTTTATCCGTTCCGAGGGCTTAAAGTATGCGTATGACGATGATCTTCGGAAATATTTCCTGGGAATGTTCGAGGATAATCCGGTAGACAAGCTGAACTTCCTGACAGCTACGAAGTCGAATCTTTTATCGGTGCAGACGTCGAATCCGTTCATCAGTCATATGCACATTATTCCCAAGGAAGGTGTGGGACTTTTGTCTACCAAGCTTTCTTCCGGTGTGGATGGATTCCTGGATGAATATAAGGAGTCGGTAGCTTCCGGCGAAGGCAGAAGAAGCATCCCACAGTGGATCGACAGCCATCCGGTGCTGGATGAAAAAGTAAAAGAGACACAGCAGGACTACATATTGTCTTTCCAGATGATGAGCCAGTCTAACAATGCCTGCGTTGTTATTGACATGAAGCCTTTGGCTATTACGAACTTTTTGAAGGAGATCGATATCGGTGATGACAGTATCATCGGATTTATCACTCCGAGTGGAAGAGAACTGGTAGTGGAGCAGCTGGAAGACGGTGAAGAGAGTACTCTGGCTGAGGATGAGAAAGTATTCGTCAATCAGGAATTTTATAATGGGGTAATGGAGCAGGCAGTATCGGATTCCGGCACTGCGGAAGTGGAGTTCCGTGGAGAAAAATACCTCTTTATCTATAGCCGCAGTGCGGAAGTGGGCTTTACCACCTGTGCACTGGTGCCTATGCGTGTGGTGACCAGCCAGGCTATGGAGATCCGTAATATGACCATTGGACTGGTGCTTCTGGCATGTGTGATCGTTGTGATCGTGGGTATCTTTATTACTGCCGGTATTGAGAATAACATGAAACGAATCTCCAGAAAGTTCGGTGATGTTGCACAGGGCGATCTGACCGTGACGGTATCTGCCAAGGGACATGATGAGTTCCAGGATCTGGCAGGATCTGCGACCAATATGATCACGAATACCAAGAAGCTGGTAAATCAGGTAAGCAATGCCACCGGAGAACTGGAAGTATCCGCACAGAATGTAGGACAGGCTTCCGAATTGATCCATGAGTATTCCCAGGATATTACCAGAGCCATCGGAGAGATCAACGAAGGCATGGAAGAACAGTCCAGACATGCACAGGAATGTGTGGAGAAGACAGATGTCCTCTCCAATGAAATGCAGGAAGTAAGCCGCGTGGTAGAACGTGTTGAGAAACTGGTGGATGAGACCGAGGGTATGATCAACAAAGGAATGGAGATCGTACAGGTACTGGGTGACAGAGCCGGTGAGACGACCAAGATGACTGCAAAGGTAAGTGACAGTATCGAATCTCTTCGTAAGGAATCCGCGATCATCAACAGCTTTGTCGGTACGATCACGGAGATCACGGAGCAGACCAATCTGCTGTCCCTGAATGCTTCCATTGAGGCAGCCAGAGCGGGAGAGGCCGGAAGAGGTTTCGCTGTGGTAGCGGAAGAGATCCGCAAGCTGGCAGATGATTCCGCCAAGGCGGCCGGTGAGATCAGCAATAATGTTGCGAACATTACTGCACAGACGCAGAACAGTGTAGACAGCGCAAGCCAGGCACAGGCGATGGTAGAGCTTCAGACCAAGGCAGTGGACGAGGTAATTGCAGTATTCCGTGAGATGCAGGCTCGCATGGGGCAGCTGATCGAGGGATTGAAGGATATTGCAGCAAGTACAGAAAAGGCTGATGGCGAACGTAGTGCAGCGGTAGCAGCAGTGAAGAATATTTCGGATATCATCGAAGAGACTGCGGGAAGTGCCGAGACTGTTAATGATGTGGCTAATAAGTTGCTTGAGCATGTAGAGAAGCTGAGCAATACGGCAAGTGTACTGGATGAGAATATGGAAGGTCTCAAGAACGAGATTTCTGTATTCAAGATTTGATGACAGACATAGAACAGAAAGGAACTTTGGAGTTTTGTGCTCCGAAGTTCCTTTTTTGCTGCGAGGAATTGCCGTTTGTCCGGATGCATATATTTTCTGTGAAAGCAGTAAGCGGATGGATGAAAATGAAAAAAACGCTGGTGGGAATTCTGGTTTTTGATATGATCATGGGAATGTTATGCCTGTGGGCCGGAGGAAAACGTCAGGATACTACAGCACCTGCTTCGCAGGAAGTATCGACCGGGAAGATCACCGGAGAGGAAGATGTGGTGAAAAAGATTGCGCTGACGTTTGATGACGGTCCGCATCCGAGGTATACAGAACAGCTTTTGGATGGTTTAAAAGAACGAAATGTGGTGGCAACTTTTTTTTGTGACCGGGGAGAATGCACAGAATTATCCCAATATTATCCGGAGAGAACAGGAGGAAGGACATCTGATCGGAAACCATACGTACAGTCATATCCAACTCACCTTCGGGAACAGGGAAACGTTCCGGGAGGAACTGGTAAAGACCAATGAGATCCTGGAAAATATTACCGGGGAAAAGGTGAGCTTCGTTCGTCCACCCTATGGAAGCTGGGACAAAAGTTTTGAAAAAGAATTAAATATGTTCCCGGTGCTGTGGAATATTGATCCACTGGACTGGTGCTCCCACAATGCAGAGTGTATTGCGGCAAAAGTGGTGGAAAAGGCCGGAGACGGTGATATTATTTTAATGCACGATTATTATGATACTTCTGTGCTGCTGCACTGGAAGTGGTGGATGTTCTGCAGAAACGTGGATTCCAATTCGTAACAGTGGAGGAAATATTGTTTGACTGAAAGCTTCAAGTGTGCGTATAATTGTCATGGAAATTACAGATGAGTTTGGAAACTGAGAAAGAAAACCTATGATAAAAATAGCATTTTGTGATGATGATCTGTCGGTACTGAGAGAACTTGGTGCGCTGATGGACAAGTATCGGGTAGAACGGAATCAGGATATTATATATGCCTCATTTAACAGTCCGCTGGAGCTGCTGACGGAAGTGGAGAGAGGAACGAGGCTGGATATTATTTTTCTGGATGTGCTGATGCCTGCGCAGAACGGTATCAGTACGGCCAGAGAAATCCGGCAGTATGATACTTCGGTAAAGATTATCTATCTGACATCTTCGGCAGAGTATGCTGTGGATTCTTATTCGGTAGGCGCTTATTTCTACCAGTTGAAGCCTATCTGGCAGGAAAGTTTTTACCGCCTGATGGATTCTGTACTTTCGGAATGCCATAAAGATAAGGAAAACAGCTTGATCCTGCGCAGCAGAACCGGAATCACCAGACTGGATCTTGACCGGTTGCAATATTGTGAGGTGATGGGACGGACACTTTTGTTCCACCGTAAGGACGGAGAAGTACTGGACAGTATCGGCAGATTGGATGATCTGTGCGAACAGTTGAAAGATTACGAACAATTTGTCCGCTGCCACAGGTCCTATCTCATCAATATGGATTATGTGCAGAATATTTCCAGTAAGACCATCACCATGACAGATGGCATACAGATTCCGATCCCTCATGGAAAATATTCGGAATTAAAAGATAAATTTTTTGATTATTTCTTTCGTAAAAACCAAACATTTTTAGCATAGAATTACCCTGCAAGGCGACCGGAGAATCTTTCTCCGGTCGTTTTATAACATATTTGGGTCGATTGGTGTCATGAAGAGTCTGAAACGGGTAAAATACGGTACAATATGTTCAGACAACAGAAAAATGTTGTAAGAAGGAGGAAATATATTATGAAGAACAAAACTTTTGCATGTGTGATGGGACTGGTACTGGCATTGTCTCTGACAGCCTGCGGTGAGGAAGAAGTGATTGTGGAGAACACCAACGAAGAAGTGTCTGTAGAAGTACAGACCCAGGAAGCAACAGAAGCTCCCACAGAGACTGTAGCAGAGACAGGTACAGAAGCAGAGGGCGGTCCCCTGTTACAGGTGGCAGTTATGGAGATCCCGGATCTGAGTGGTACAGAATGGAACTTTGCCGGCGGTATGATCGATGGTGTTGAGATGGAAGAAGAGGATCTGAACGCAACACTGGAGACTTATGGCGGTACCTTACAGCTTGTATTTGGTGAAGACGGTGCAGTTACCATGGTACAGGGCGGCGGAAATGCAGAAGGTACTTATGAGTATTCCGATGACAACACAGCTATCAAGATGACACTTGATTTTGGTGGAACAGAGGTTACCTATGCCGGATTTTTGTCTGAGGTGGGAGATACTGTAACACTGATCGCTATGTCTGATATGAATGGTTATGACGGACTTTATTTTGTACAGTAAGGTACAATAAGAAATTTTGAGAGCATAGAAGGAATGAAAAGGGGAGGGGAGAAGTAACGATGGAAATTATAATTATCGTATTGCTGCTTGCCTCCCTTTTTGGTGTCTGGCTTGTATCGGTACGGCGTAAGCTGGAGCTACAGGAAGAAAATATTCAGAATGCCATGCATCAGACTCTGGTACAGCTTTCTGCAGAACGGGAATCTTTGGAAAGATTGGCGGAGCTTCTCGGACATACCATGGATGCAGAGACTTTTCGAAAAATGAAACTTTCTTTGGAGAGTGCACAGAATGTCGAAATGACCGGGATGCCGGAGTGGATAGCAGAACAACAGAGAGAATTATTAAGAGTACAGAAAAATATTGCAGAGATCTCGGAAACCATGCCTCTTTTGCAGGCACAGGAGACTTATCAGAAATACTGGAAAGCAACAAAAAGTTATGAACATATGGTGAAGACCAGTGAACTGATCTATAACGATTCTGTGGAAAACTATAATTGTATGCTTCACAGAATACCGGATCGTGTCGCAGCGGGAATCTGTGGATATCACCGGAAAAAAATAATTGAGATCATGTAATCCATATACATTCTTAAGGAGGGTAAAACGATGGGATTATTTACAAACAACAAAAAGTTATGTCCGATCTGCGGAAGTCCGACACCGAGACTGCTGGCTTCAGCGGTGGAGGGGCAGAATCTCTGCAAGGAGTGTGCAGCCAAGATCGATCTGCCAGATGGTGTGTTCAATTCCATGACGCTGGATGATTTCCGGGAATATATCAAGTGTTATGATGCCAACAAGCCGCTGCGTGACAGCTTTACAGAGACTTACCGTTATGATTTCGGATTTTTCAAGGGAAGCCTGGTACTGGATATGGATCACCAGCTACTGCGACTGGGAGTTGTTGACGGAGCATTTGCCATGGAACCCTCTGACATTAAGTCCTTCCGTATTCTGGAGGATGGAGAGGTACTGTACGAAGGAGAAAAGGGGAACTTCCGGAGCTACAAGAGCAATATTAAGGAGCGTTTAAATGAGTTAAAACCCAGGATCGATGAATACAGAATGCTGCGGCATCAGTATGAGATGATGGAAGAAATGCGTCGTAACATGGAGGACAGCAGAAGAGACGATAACTTCAGAAGAGATGATCCGGATTACAGAGACCGTATGACCGAGCCGGATTTCAATATTCCGAATCCGGTAGAGAAATTCGCTGTGGAGATCACGCTGGAGCACCCTTACTGGAAGAGCTTCTATAAGGAGACGGGAGCACCGAAGTTCAATTCCGATCAGCCCAGCACCATCGATTATCTGGATGATTATACCCAGAAGACGGAAGGACTGCATGCACTGGCGCAGAACCTGATGCAGATCATCGATCCCAAGGTACAGGAACAGGTAATAGATCCCCACGCCGCAACCCAGAGTACGCAGAGTGCACAGCAGGCCGCACCCGTACAGGCAGAGGATCCCACCGTGGCACTGCCTAAATATAAGGCACTGCTGGATGCAGGTGTCATTACGGCAGAAGAATTCGAAGCGAAGAAGAAACAGCTGCTGGGATTGTAAACCTGATTTTACAAGAATACGGATTGGAGAAAACAGCTGAAAAAGATATTACAGAGAATCGGACTGCTGGCAGCGACAGTGCTGCTGCTTGCAGCTGCAGGTTTGGTGACATTCGGAGGAATTCTCTGCAGACGTAGTAAAATTCATCTTTAAAGGGAAACGCCACATAAAAATTGTGTAAAAAGTAGATATATTTTAAATTGACGAGCACATGGCTGTTGGATATACTATAACTGTATCGCGTTTTAAACGACGTGATACGGAAAGCAGGATCCGACAGCCATGAGCAGTTTACAAAAGAAAGAAACATTATTAATCGTTGATGATTCAAAATTTCAAAGAGTAGTGATCAGACAGTCTCTCGGGGAGTATTTTAACTTCGCAGAGGCTGTTTCCGGTGAAGAATGTCTTACGATCATGGAGAAGGAAAGCGATGCCATTGATCTGGTGCTGCTGGATCTGGTCATGCCGGGGATCGATGGCTTTGAAGTACTGCGCCGCAGACAGAATATGGAGGGCTTCAAGGATACGCCGGTTATCGTTCTGACGAATACGGAATCGGTGTCTTCCCAGTCGGAAGCATTTGCACTGGGGGCGGATGAATTCATTATCAAACCGGTAGATGCCCGGATCGCGCTTACCCGCATCAATAATACACTGGGTGTAAAACGCAGGCTGCAGAATAGCAGAGATGAGCAGAAGGCCTGGAAGACAAAGTCGCAGATTGACGAGATGACCAGTCTGTTCAACAAGATGACAGTAGAGAAGCTGATCACGAAGACTCTGACAGAACATGAGGATGGTCTGCATGCTCTTATGGTGATAGATATCGATAATTTCAAATCCATAAATGATGTATACGGTCATACTATGGGAGACCATGTGATCAGCGTCATTGCAGGAGTCATTTCTTCACAGTTCCGCAGCACAGATTATGTGGGGCGTATGGGTGGAGATGAGTTCGCAGTATTGATGGGAGACATTCCGTCCAAAGAGATCGCACTGATCAAGGCAGAGAATCTGGTCAACCTCGTAAAATATAAAGAGAACTTATCCATACCGGAAAATATATCCATCAGTGTGGGAATAGCATTTTCCGATCCAGAGGATCATTGCTACTATGATCTTGCGGCAAAAGCAGATCAGGCATTGTATGTATCCAAGAAGTCGGGAAAAGGACGCTACAGCGTGTTCGGTGAGGAAAATCAGACCCCTGATCAAAAATTACAGGCTTTTGTGTGGTCATCCTCCCGTAATGTTACCAGCATGCTGGAGTTTGCATTGCCGGAGTTTGTTCATCTGAAGAAAGTAATCTCGGTGGAAGAGATCAGAGAGAACATGAGAGAGAACATGAGAGAGAAGACCGGCGAAGACATTCTGGGCCTGTTCGTGGATGTATCAGAAGAAGAGGACGGAGGACAGGCACGCTGGCAGGAGCTTGGAGGATTACAGAGAGAACATGCGCTTTCCATGATCGCCATCTGCAAGGAAGGGAATCTTGCACAGATGAAATGTGCGTTGGAGACGGAAGGGATCCAGGATCTGCTGCTGGCCCCACTGGAGGCAAATGTACTGAAGCGGCGGTTGAAGATTTGGACGCAAAAATAGAAACAGAGGATGTGATCATATGGATTTATTTGAATATATGCGAAGTACCAATATGGAAAAAGAGGCTCCTCTGGCGGCGAGAATGCGTCCCCGGACACTGGATGAAGTCGTAGGGCAGGAACACATCATCGGTAAGGATAAGCTGCTGTACCGCGCCATCAAAGCAGACAAGATCAGCTCCATTATTTTCTACGGACCGCCCGGCACCGGCAAGACGACGCTGGCGAAGGTCATTGCCAATACCACCAGCGCGGAATTCCGGCAGATCAATGCCACGGTAGCCGGTAAAAAGGACATGGAAGAAGTGGTGGAAAAGGCTAAGGAACTGCAGGGAATGTACGGAAAACGTACGATCCTGTTCATCGATGAGATCCACCGTTTTAATAAAGGACAGCAGGATTACCTGCTCCCGTATGTGGAGGACGGTACGATCATCCTCATTGGTGCAACCACAGAGAATCCTTATTTTGAAGTGAACGGAGCTCTGATCTCCCGCTCGGTGATCTTTGAATTAAAGCCGATTCCAAAGGAAGCGATCAAAGAACTGTTAAAAAAAGCGGTCTACGATACGGACCGCGGAATGGGTGCCTATAACGGAACCATAGATGAAGATGCGTTAGATTTTCTGGCGGATATCTCCGGTGGAGACGCCAGACACGCGCTGAATGCCATCGAACTGGGAATTATGACTACCGAACCTTCCGCCGATGGGAAGATTCACATTACTCTGGATGTGGCACAACAGTGTATTCAGAAGAGAGCAGCACGATATGATAAAAATGGTGACAACCATTACGATACCATTTCCGCATTTATCAAAAGTATGCGGGGGTCTGACCCGGACGCGGCGGTATATTACCTGGCGAGAATGTTGAATGCAGGAGAGAGCGTGACTTTTATCGCAAGACGTATCATGATCTGTGCTTCGGAGGATGTGGGAAATGCAGATCCACAGGCACTGGTGGTAGCGGTAAATGCATCTCTGGCGGTGGAACGGGTAGGTATGCCGGAGGCACAGATCATTTTGGCTCAGGCAGTAACCTATGTTGCCACAGCGCCTAAGAGCAACCGCAGCTATGAAGCGGTATCTCAGGCAATGCAGGAGGTACATGCCACCGGAGATCTGCCGATTCCGACACACTTGCAGGATGCACATTATAAAGGAGCAGCAAAATTGGGACATGGCACAGGATATAAATATGCACATGATTATCCGAATGATTATGTGGAACAACAGTATCTGCCGTATGAACTGAGCGGCAGAGAGTTCTACCAGCCATCCGGCAACGGCTATGAAGTGAAGATCCGCGAACATATGGCGAGAATTAAAAAAGAAGCCGCGGAGGCTTCTTCTGAAAACAAAGAATCATAAAATCAGGTACCTGATTGCGGGATTAGAACAACTCCGTAATCAGGTATTTGTATATTTCCTGGTTTTTTTTCTGCCAGTTG
>ULRN01006849.1_pt1 | contig 16659 bp, 11 predicted proteins | sample 1955461 | NCBI WGS metagenome assembly ULRN01 (sample SAMEA4835683, study PRJEB28245) | human gut metagenome | biome: gut microbiome; material: fecal sample | place: Denmark | collected 2008 | reverse complement strand
TGCGGAGATATTCATTTTTGTTTTATAGAGGAAAGGTAGTGATTTTATTCGGGCTGCGTATGCCGTTTTGTGTATTTTTTATAAGGGATGCGGGTTTTTAATGAATTTTGGTTTCTCCGCATGTCCTGCCATCGGGGCGGGACTACGGTCAGAGGTCTTTGTATTCGGGCATGTCCTGGAGGAAGGTGTACGATTTGTTCTCGTAGTCAATCCTGCAGCAGTAGTGGGTCATGCCGTTGCTCACCACGAGGTAGTCGGCGTGGAGCAGCGTGTTGTAGGCGAAAATCTGGTTGAAGGTCTTCTGCGTGATCTGCACCGACGGCGACTTGTATTCCATTATCATGCGCGGCGCGAGCTGGCGCGTGTAGAGCACGCTGTCGCAGCGCAGCTTTTTCTGTCCGATTTTCAGTTCCACCTCGTTGGCAAGCAGCGCCGAGGGGTAGCCCTTGTGGTTTATGAGGTATTGGATGAAATGCTGGCGCACCCATTCTTCGGGTGTCAGCGCGATGAAGCGGCGGCGCAGAATGTCGAGGATGTATGTCTTGCCGTCGGCTTGCCTGGTCTTGAATTCGTATGGTGGCAGGTTTAATCTTTCCATTTTTTGTCGTGTAATCGGATTTTTTTTATTTCCTTTGCATCAGATTACCGAATCGGCGGAATCCGTGCAACAGATACAAAGGTAAGAATATTTGATGAGATTCGGCGGCTGGTGGATTGAAAATCTTGCGGCCGGATTTTTTTCGCATGACTGTACTGGCGGATTTTATTGAATGGATTTTGCGATGAGGTGGGAGAGTGAACATTGCAGATGGTCTGAGTTCTATTAACAAACTTAAACATTTTATGGTTTGTCAGTTGAATGAAGGCTAATGTATAAATAAGTTAAAATTTGATATGGCAGAAAAACAAGTAACGCCGACGTTTGACAGCGTGATGGCTGACCTGAAGGCCGGAAAATTCATGCCCACATATTTGTTGATGGGGGATGAGTCGTATTATATCGACAGGATTTCCGACTACATTGCGGAGCATGCATTGAAACCCGAAGAGAGGGATTTCAACCAGCAGATAATTTTCGGGGCCGACACCAACGCCGCCCAGATTGCCGACCTCGCGCGCAGTTATCCCGTGATGGCTGAAAGGCAGGTGATAATAGTGAAGGAGGCGCAGAATATAAGGAATTGGGAGCAGCTGGAGAAATATCTCGAAAAACCGGCAAAGACCACCGTGCTGGTGGTTTGTCATAAAAACGGCAATATTGACGGTCGCAAACGAACTCTGATTTCGAGGTTCAAGGCGGCGGGAGTGGTGTTTGAGAGCAAGAAGAAGCGCGAAAGCGAACTGCCCGCCTTTATCGAGAGTTATCTGAAGCGCCGCACCGAGGCGACCATCGGGTATAAGGCGGCGCAGATGATGGCGGACCACATCGGGGCGGATCTGAGCCGGCTCACCGGTGAGCTGGACAAAATCGTACTCTCGCTCGGCGACGGCGAAACGCGCATCACACCGCAGATGGTGGAGCAGAGGATAGGAATCAGCAAGGACTTCAACGCCTTCGAGCTCCGCGGGGCAGTTGCCGCGAAGGATGTGATGAAGGCGAACCGCATCGTGGATTATTTCGACAGCAACCCGAAAACGGGTGGGGCGTTCGTGCTTATACCTATTTTATTTTCGTATTTCCAGAATCTCATGCTGGCGTATTATGCTCCGAACCGCAACAATGACGCCGAGGTGGCGAGGTGGCTCGACCTGCGCGGACCATGGGCAGCCAAGGAATTCATGCTCGGAATGAGGAATTACTCAGGACTGAAAGTGATGCAGATTATCGAGAAAATCCGTGAAGCCGATACGAAAGTCAAGGGTCTCGACAATCCGAACACCCCTCCTGGCGAACTGCTGAAGGAGCTCGTCTTTTTCATAATGCACTGATTCTGCTCTGATTTTCCACCCTTATACCTTATTATATATATGCTCCGATGTCTGGTTCCGGCATCGGAGCATTTGTTTTTTCTGGTTTTCGGAGCTGGATTTTGCCTTTTTTCCCATCAAAAAAGCACTGTTTTTGTAAAAAGAAATTCATTATCCGTACATGGATTTCTGACGTATTTCCACATGGAATCAGGAGGTTAGGAGCTTTTTTCCCCTCTGAGAACGGCATGTTTTCAAGTCTTCTTTCCGTCGGTTCGGAATGCTTTCGTATTTCAAAATTTTGCCTTCTCAGAACCTTAAAAATTCATTGTTAACATTTGTTTGTATTCACAAATGATAAATTTGCAAATGTATAATATGTAAATTGTGAACATTGATTTATAAATGTATTTATGTTTCCGAATCAAACAAGCATTGTTTACTATAGCTGAATATATGTTTCTAAATTTAAATATTTATATTTTGATATTGATACGAATATTTATACTATCATTAAAATCCTTGCTAAATACTTAAAACTCAGCATTTTTCCGCTCTGATTTCCGATAATTTACATGTATAATACGCAAAATACCCCTTGTATCTACCTGAATACACGCATATTACTAATATAGGGACGTAAATAACCTCTCGTCAGTCAATTAATTGCATATTTCCCTTAAATAAAGGCTTATACATGATTTTAAATGTGTAAATTCGAATTTGTGTTTGTAAAACGCAGTAATACCAACTTTACATATTTGTATTTGTGAATCCGAATATCAAAACCCGATATTTAAAAATTAAAATATTATCTACAAATGTTGTGTATGTTCCAAAAAAGGTTTACCTTTGTAAAGTCATTCAAAAACACCGCAAAAAGCGGTTCATCACTATAAAAGAGAGATATGAAAGATAGAATCAGACAGCTGATGGAGGCCCAGCATATGAACCAGCAGAACTTCGCTCAGTTCCTCGGAATGGCTCCAGCTACATTGAGCAGCATCCTGAGCGAAAGGACGAAGCCAACGCTGAACACCATTGAGGCTATAAAAAATAAATTTCCGAATATCAATATTGATTGGCTGATGTTTGGAAATGGATCGATGTTTCTGGACGAGAATCCAGGAAACAGTTCCTCCTCTACCCCACAGGAGGGTCTGGCCGGTGAGCAGATGCTCGACTTTGGCGATATGGATGCCGCGGATCCCGCTGCGACCGCTCATGGCGTAAAGGATAATCAGGGCTATAATCCGAAACCATACAGTCAGACGCAGGCGCGTGCTGCCGTGCGCACGGACGTGGTCTTTAAGGAAAGGGAGCCGCGCAAAATTACCGAAATACGCGTCTTTTATGATGACCAGACTTGGGAAAGTTTCGTTCCTAAGAAATAAATTCAGTTTGTTTGATGCAAAATCAAGGTGGGATAATTCTGTTTTCGGGAGATTTTGCCTACTTTTGCAGAAACTTATTAACAAACTGATGAAAAAATACGTTTTAGACTTGATTGTGTCTTCCGTGGAACATATTAACGAGAAATATGTTCTGCTGAAGCTTACCCATTCGGAGGCGCTGCCGGAAATGCAGCCTGGACAGTTCGTTGAGGTGAGGGTTGACGGGTCGTCAACCACGTTCCTGCGCCGCCCCATTTCCATAAACTTCGTTGATTATCAGACAAATGAGCTGTGGCTGCTTGTGGCAGCCATAGGCGACGGCACCCGGGCATTAGCTCGATTAAAGGCGGGCGATACGCTCAACTGCATGCTGCCGCTCGGCAACTCGTTTACTATGCCGCAAGACAAGAGCACCAAGGTGTTGCTTGTAGGAGGCGGTGTGGGCGTGGCCCCATTGCTGAATTTCGGTAAGGTGTTGAACGACAATGGTATACGCCCCGTTTATCTGCTTGGTGCCCGTTCTGCCAAAGATCTCCTGCTGATAGATGAGTTCAAGAAGTATGGCGAGGTGTGTATAACGACGGAAGACGGCTCGGAGGGAGAAAAGGGCTTCGTGACCAACCATTCTGTGCTTCAGCAGGTTAGGTTCGGCCAGATATCAACCTGCGGCCCTAAGCCGATGATGGTTGCCGTGGCAAGATATGCTCATGCAGAGGGAATATTCTGTGAGGCGTCGCTCGAAAACAAGATGGCGTGTGGCGTCGGGGCCTGCCTCTGTTGTGTGGAAGACACCAAGAATGGCAACCTGTGTGTATGTAAAGAAGGACCGGTGTTTAACGTAAATGACTTATCATGGCAGATTTAAGAGTAAATATAGGCAAATTGGGACTTAAAAACCCGGTTATGACTGCTTCCGGCACTTTCGGGTATGGGCCGGAATATGCTGATTTCGTGGAGCTTAGTGAGATTGGAGGCATTATTGTGAAGGGTACTACGTTGAATCCCCGTCAGGGAAACGACTACCCTCGTATGGCCGAAACGGCGTCGGGAATGCTTAACTGCGTGGGTCTTCAAAACAAAGGCGTGGACTACTTCTGCGAGCATATTTATCCAGAGATAAAGGATATCGATACAAATATGATTGTAAACGTAAGTGGTTCTTCTCCAGAGGATTATGCCGAATGTGCTGCCCGCATCGATGCGTTGGACAATATTCCGGCAATAGAACTCAACATCTCATGTCCTAATGTGAAAGACGGCGGAATGGCGTTTGGAGTGACCTGTGCAGGAGCGGCAAGCGTAGTGAAGGCTGTGCGCCAGCGCTATCATAAGACGCTGATTGTCAAACTCTCCCCTAATGTTACTGATATCACGGAGATTGCGCGTGCTGTTGAGGCAGAAGGAGCCGACAGTGTGTCGCTCATCAACACCCTGATGGGGATGGCGATAGATATCGAAAGGCGTAAGCCGATGCTCAGCATCAACACCGGCGGACTGAGTGGACCGGCCGTGAAGCCGGTTGCCGTGCGTATGGTGTGGCAGGTGGCAAAGGCTGTAAACATTCCGGTAGTGGGACTTGGAGGCATCTGTAATGCTCATGATGCCATTGAGTTTATGCTTGCAGGAGCCACGGCGATAGAAATCGGAACTGCAAACTTCCTTGACCCGCAGGTTACAGTGAAGGTCAAGAATGGCATAAACGACTGGCTCGACAGTCATGGATGCAAATCTGTAACCGAAATAATCGGTGCTCTTGAATCATAAACGTATTAACAAAAAGAAATAAAAATTTTAAATCGGAAACGACATGCATTTGTTTAAAAATGTAAATAAATGTATATTGTATAAAAGGAAGCAAGGCGTGAGATAGTCTTGCTTTTCTTTTATCTTTACTTCTTTGGTAACGATAATTTACATTTTCCCCGCTTGCGGATAAATAGCCACATGAAATCCTTTCAAAACTTTTTTTACTAAAATTTGGTCATGTTTGATAAATGTAGTACCTTTGCATCCGCAAAAAAGGGGTTCCGTAGCTCAGTTGGATTAGAGCAACGCCCTTCTAAGGCGTGGGTCCAGGGTTCGAATCCCTGCGGAATCACTTTGAGGATACTCGTTGAGTATCCTTTTTTTGTTTTGGCAATCAGCAGGGTTTAGCAGGGGGGATGTGGTCAGCGGGTTGCAGTTTTTATTCTTTCGGAGCCTTCAAACCACCTACAACATCTTTATTGTCCAAGTTCTTGCCAGTCTTCTTCACTTCAATCTTGTTGTTGCCAAATTTCAAAGACAGTTTTACTCCAAATTGTCTGCTGACATTTATGGTATGAGTAAAACCGGTATAATCCCCTTGCGTGGTGTATTGTGTCTGTGCTCTATGCCGTTCAAATGGACAGACTGTCCAAAGCGAAATGGTAAGCTTGTCATCTTTCAAAAAACTCCTCTGTATGCTCAAGTAATCAGAATGGTAGTTTGCAGTGCGACCGTACAGACCAGACAAGTTATGACCGAACGATGCTCCGCCACCAACATTAAGCAAAAGATTCCAAAACAATTTTTGAGAAATATTGCCGCTGACATTTCCGTACAGTCCCTTGTTGTATAATCCCTGTTCCGGAAAATAATCCTTCATCCATCCCAAAGTGCAGTTCATGGAAATCCTTGTCTTCTGCGATGGAGTCCATTGCAGGAAATCCATAAATGATGCCATGCGCACATGAAGAGCATTGGCATAAGTGGTAGTGCGTATATTGTCAGTCATAAAATCTACATTTGTCAGGAAATTATCAGTAAACCCATATGCAAGAATCATTTGATTTGTTGTTTTGCTTGTGATATTTGTCCATGTCAAAGCCATCTGACTGCTTCTGCTGCTTTTTAGTTTAGTGTTTCCGTAAGACTTGGACTCAGGCTGAACGACAACAGCCGGGTTCAGGTAGCTGATGCCCGGGCGGTTGATGCTCATGGCATAGTTATATTGGATAGAGTTCTCGTCATTCAGTTTATAGAGAATGTTTACGGAAGGGACAAAGTCACTTAGGTTGCAGCTGTATGGATTACCGCTTCCTTTAGGATAACTACCTTTCAAGCGGGAGAATTCATAACGCATTCCCGGTCGGAAATTCCATTTCCCATACCGGACATTCCATTCCGCATACGAAGCGGCTATGTTGGTGGAATGATTGAAAAGCGAGGACATGGCTTTTTCTTTTCCGGAATAATCCTGTTCGGTTGTGTTCTTGCTAAGTCGGTAAATGTATTTCAATCCCAAATCCAGAGTGTTATGCTTGTCTATCCTTGTCGTGTAGTCAAGCTGTACAGTGTGTTCTGTGTTGTTGTTCTTCACGTATCTGCTGTATGCAGTATAATCCATAGGCATATTGAAATGGTTGGAATACCCGACATTGTTGTCTGCTTTATTCTGTGTACCATTCAACATGTAGCTAAGCGTAAATACATTACCCGGTTTTCTCATCTTGTGTTGATAGTCCATGCGCAAGTTATAGTTGTTGTATCGGTTGCGGGGATTCAGATTGTATTCATCATAGGAATAAAGCAAATCATTCAAGTCGTCATAGCGACTGTAGCTTGACATGGAATTTGTCTTGTATGATAAAAAATAACCTCCTGCCGAGAAAGACAGGAGATTAAGGGAGTCAATATCACAACTTGCGGCAATATTCATATAATGAGCATTGCCGCGACTTTGGCTCTGCTGCAGCATATCGAGAACTTGCCCGTTTCTGTATAACACGGAAGAATGTATGCTGCTTTCGTTTTCCTTCGTCGGAAACTGTGTGAAGGCGTAATTAGCCGATACAGTAGTCTTGCCAATACTTGTAGCGGTGTACGCCGAACTGCGGTTTGTGCCGTTGTTGTTGATACTCGAAGACAGCATACCTGTTGCACCTTTTATTAAAGAGTTGCTGCTTGTTATTATATTCAGTACGGCAGAAGTGCCTTCCGCGTCGTATTTTGCCCCAGGCTCGGTAATTACCTCAATCTGTCTTATTGTGGAAGCCGGAATTGCCTTGAGGATATCTTTTGCCGATATTGAGCTTAGAGTAGGGTCAAGATGTCCGTTACGGTAGATCTTATATGCAGAATTGCCTTTCACCAGAATATTGTCCTGACCGTCAATGGTTACAAGCGGTACTTTGCGTAGTATGTCAAAAACCGAACTTGCTTTTGCTTCTTCGTCGCCGGTAACGTCATACGTTAATTTCCCACTGCCAACCTTTACCAGTTTCCTTGCCGCCAATACTTCCACTTCGTCCAATTGCTTTTCGTATGAAAGCGTGGAACTTTTGTCTTCGCCGATTTCCTTTATGAACATATCCCTGTAGTTGATCACCATCTTATGGTGGTTGGGGGAGATATTGAATTTCATGTCCCGATAGAAAGACGGGCCTGTGGAAGGAGCAGGAGTATGGTTCTTGGGAAATATAATCTTGCTGTTGTCAATATCAAACTGGATTTCTCCGGCAGCACTCAGAATATCGCGACCTATGGTAAGAGGCTTGGTTGAGGCTAAAGGTATTTCTGCAACGATGTTGTGTATTTCCAAATCCCCGATGTTCATCTTGTCTACAATTCCCAGCAATACTTTTTGTCCCATGTGTTCGACCGTATCAGGCAGAACCTTTATATTCAATGCTTTTGCCGTTTCAATAGGAATTACTGTATGGTCGCAGCATGGATCAATGACAAATTCTAATGGCCTGCTGTTTATGACAGCTGTGATGTTCATCATATTACTGCATGGAACAATAATATCCTGTGACACAGGACTGATTCTGATAGGCTGCTGATTTCTTAATGCCTGAATTTCTTTATTGTATGTGAACAAGGCTCCCACCAATCCATTTCGAGGTTGTGAAGACAGCGCAGGGAGAATGTTGTCCATCATTGAAGCAGCACTTGCATACTGTCCTTCTTGGCAGAGAGTCTTGGCGAGAAGAATGATAAAACTGTATGTGTTTTGAGTTCCAAGCTCTGCTTGATGCTTATTGAGCAAAATGTTGATAGCCTGTATAGTCTGTTCCGGTCGGTTGAATTGGTATCCAATCATCGCTTCGGCAATGTTTTTCAGCATCTCAGACTTCATCTGAGTTTTCAGCTGTGGATATTGCATGTTCAGTTCCAGCCAGTTCTGGCTGTTGACCAGTTGACCTGCTGTCTTGTCTGCATCTTGTGCTGTTGCAGACAATTGGCAGAATAAAAGTAGCGATATAAATAATAGTTTCTTCATATGCTCGGATATTTGATTGTTTATATGGTGGGCTTGTATATGAATACATGTTTCCAACATTCTCTACTATTCTCCGCAGCCGGTATACCGCTGCTGCATACACACGAAAACGCTCATACCCCATCATGACGCGATGATAGGGTATGAGCCGGAAGGTGTCAGTTTATTCTTGTCATGTGGTAGCCGAGGCGTTTCAGTTCCATCGACATGCCCATGAGATACATCTGGTGGATGGCGGAGACGTAGGCCTGGAAGGCTTCGGGCGTACCGGGCTCCAGATGCTGGTGGTAGAGCAGGTTGTAGGTGCGCGAGGCACATTCGCCGACTATCTTGGTCGTCAGGGTGTGCTCCTCTTCGGTCAGCAGCAGCACGTTCTCGCAGATGTAGTCATCCATGTGGTCGAAGTCGCGCTGGTCGCGCAGGTATTTGTATAGGTCGCCCACTTTGCTGTATAGTTCCCAGTCCAGGTCCCAGTATTTGGCTATTGCCATGCCGATGAACATCATCCATCCGAGCGATACGGTGGGGTAGGCGTTGAACTCCCTCATGCCGTCGGTCAGGTAGCTTTCGCCTATCTTCTGCCACAGCTCCTCGATGTCGGGAGCCTCGGGCAGGCGTTCGTCCACCTTTCCGACGGAGAGCAGATAGTTGTGGAGGTCGGTGTGGAACAGCTGTTCCAGATTCTGTATGTCTTTTTTCGGTTCCATATATATATGTTTTTGTTCTTTGTTTCCAATACAAAGGTAACATTATATTTTCAAATATAGGCATTTATTCCGCCGATGTACTTTATTTCGGGAATTTTTATGTAAGTTTGCAGCATAAATTTTTAATGCGAATGAAAACACTATTTATTACGGCTGCCCTGGCTGCAACAGCTATGGCGGCAAGCGGACAGACTATCAAGTATCCGCAGGCTCCGAAAGACGGTACGGTGGATGAGTATTTCGGAGTGAAGGTTGCCGACCCCTTCCGCCCTTTGGAGGATGACACATGCGCTGCCACGGCGGCATGGGTAGAGGCAGAAAACAAAGTTACGAACGCTTATCTGGCGAAGATTCCGCAGCGCGACAAGTATCTAAGGCGACTGAAGCAGGTGGTGAACTACGAGAAGGTGTATACGCCGTTTGAGAAGAACGGCAAATGGTATGTATACAAGAACGACGGTATGCAGAACCAGGCCGTACTCTACCAGATGGACCGTCTGGGCGGCGAGCAGCGTGTGTTTCTCGATCCCAACAAGCTGAGCGACGACGGCACGGTGGCTCTCAAGAATATCTCTTTCTCCAACGACGGACGTTATTTTGCCTACGTCATATCCCGCAGCGGAAGCGACTGGGAGGAGATTTACGTGATGGACGTCAAGACGGGCAAGCTGCTCCCCGACCATATAGTATGGGCAAAGTTTACGGGTGCCGACTGGCTGGGCGACGGTTTCTACTATAGCGCTTATGACGCTCCGGAGAAGGGCAAGGAGACTTCTGCCAAGAACGAGGTGCAGAAGGTGTATTATCATAAGATGGGCACCCCGCAGAGCGAGGATGTGCTCTTCTACCAGAATCCTGCCAACCCGTTGCGCTTCTATAGCGTGAGCGTGAACAAGGAGGAGACGATGATGTTCCTCACGGAGGCTGGCATGGACCAAGGCACAAACCTGTACGTAAGAGATTTGCGTATACTCGGTTCGCAGTTTATTCAGATGACGGGCGACTGCAGCAAGAACTATTCTCCTGCGCAGATTATCGGCAACAGGATCTATATGGTAACGAATGCCGGGGCGCCGAAATACCGCATGATGGTTGCCGACATCAACAAGCCGGGATATAACGACTGGAAGGAGCTCGTTCCGGAGACGGATGCCGTGCTGGAAGTCGTGGTCTTCGTGGATGGCGACAAGATGGTGCTTCTCTATGCCAAGGACAACTGTTCCCGGGCGTACCTTTATAATATAAGCGGTGAGAAGATTCGCGAGATAAAGCTTCCGGGAGTTGGCAGCGCCTCGTTCAGCGGAAAGAGGGAGCGCAAGGAGCTGTTCTTCAGCTACACCTCGTATACCGTGCCTACAACGATATACAGGTATGACCTGGATGAAGACAAGAGTATGGTGATGAGCAGTCCGAAGGTGGGCTTCAAGCTGAACGACTACACCTCGGAGATGGTGTTCTGCACGAGCAAGGACGGAACCCGCATCCCTATGTTCCTGACCTATAAGAAGGGCATGAAGCTCAACGGCAAGAATCCCGTGCTGATGTATGGCTATGGCGGCTTCAACGTGAGCTATCCGCCTTCGTTCTCGGCCATGCGCATGCCGTTCCTGGAGAATGGCGGAGTGTATGTCCATGTGGTGTTGCGTGGCGGCGGCGAGTATGGCGAGGAATGGCATCTTGCCGGTACGAAGATGCGCAAGCAGAACGTGTTCGACGACTTCATCTCTGCCGGCGAATGGCTTATCAGCAACAAGTATACCGACAAGGAGCATCTTGCCATCATGGGCGGCAGCAACGGCGGTCTGCTCGTGGGAGCCTGCATGACGCAGCGCCCGGACCTCTTCAAGGTGTGCATACCTGAAGTGGGTGTGATGGATATGCTGCGCTACCACAAGTTTACCATCGGCTGGAACTGGGCTCCCGACTATGGCACGAGTGCCGACAGCAAGGAGATGTTTGAATATCTGAAGGCTTATTCTCCGCTCCATACCTTGAAGGAGGGCGTGGAATATCCTGCCACGATGGTTACTACGGCCGACCACGACGACCGTGTGGTTCCTGCCCATTCATTCAAGTTTGCAGCCCGTCTGCAGGAGTGTCAGGCAGGCAAGGCTCCGGTACTTATCCGCATCGACAGCAAGGCCGGACATGGCGGCGGTAAGCCTCTGTCGAAGGTGATGGAGGAGACAGCCGACATCTACGGATTCATAATGTATAATATGGGAATGAAGATGAAGTAGAATGCGGTTTTACCGCATAAAATGATAGGGGCGAAGCCTTTGCGACTGTTCTGCAAAGGTTTCGCCCCTATTGTGTCATTCGTTGGTTCTGCCGATCATATGGTTTCGATGATATCCTTGGCTGTGGTCATCTGAGTTTTCTTGTTAATATTCTTTATAACGTAAATCCGCTTTTTCTCGTCAGTTATTCCACTTCTGTCAGGGCGCCCGTCTCCGAGTCGATGATATATCCGTGCACATTGATGTCTGTCGGCACGAGTGGATGGTGGGTTATTACGTCTACCGTGTTGCGCACGGAGTCCTCCGTGTCGTGGAATCCTTCGAGCCAATGGTCAAGGTCGATGCCACACTTTGCCACGGTATCTATTACGTCCTGCTGTATGCCTCGTTCCACCATAGCCTGTTTCATCTCCCTGCCGTTCATGTGGCATGCGCCGCAGTTGGAGTGTGCGATAACCATTATCTCCTCCACGTGCAGCTCGTATATCGCCACGAGGATGCTTCTCATGGCGGAGTCGAACGGACTGATGACCAGTCCTCCGGCATTCTTTATCAGTTTTGCGTCGCCGTTCTTTATTCCTAAGGCGGCAGGCAGCAGTTCCGTAAGTCTTGTGTCCATACATGACAGTATGGCGAGCTTCTTGTCTGGATATTTGCTTGTCAGGAATCTCTCGTATCCTTTCTTCTCCACGAACTCCCGGTTGTATTTCAGTATTTCCTCTATAATCATTTTTAGGTGTTTTTATTTTGCAAAGGTAATAATTAATCCACTGATATTTGCATTTCCGACTTTTGCTTTTCACCCAGCCCCCATTTCTCTTCTCACATCCTTCGGCGTCACGCCATAAGCTTTGCGGAAGGCGTGGTAGAAGCTGGAGGTGTGTTCGAAGCCGCAGCGTGAGGCTATTTCGTCAATACTCATCTTTGTGTCGTTCTCGAGCAGATGGCGTGCGCGCTTCATCTTTATCTTCAGCATGAACGAAGCCGGCGAACAGCCTGTGAGCGCCACTATCTTGCGGTGGAACTGCCGCGGACTCATGCAGAGCTTGTCTGCCAGTGTGCTGACATCGAGTTTTTGCTTGTCAAGCAGCAGATAGATGTGGTCTATGGTCTTGGACAGGAAGCGGCGCTCGGCATCTGTGAGCCTCACAGCCTCTTCTTCCTTGTCCCCGTTGCCGTTGGAGTCCTTGTTGTTATTGGAGTCTTTGTTGCCACTGGTGGCGATATTGCCGTTGGCATCGATGCTGGCGCTGAACTTGCTGCGCAGTGAGCGCTGGCGGTCGAGCAGCCGTTCCACCACGGTGAGCAGTTCGTCTGCATTGAACGGCTTGGCGAGATAAGCGTCGGCACCAGCCTCGATGCCGGCAATGCGCTCCTGTTCCGAAATCTTCGCCGTAACGATTACTATCGGTATATGGTTCACCACGTTGTCTGCCCTCACTCGGCGGCACAGTTCCAGTCCGTCCATGCCCGGCATCATCAGGTCAGTGATGATCAGGTCGGGCACTATGTTGATCGCCTTCTGCAGTGCGTCCTCTCCGTTCACGGCGTAAGCCACGCTGTATCTGTCATGCAGCAGACCGCCTATGTATGCCGCGATGTCGCGGTTGTCCTCTATTATGAGCACCGTGCATTGGTCGTCTGCGGCATCGCTGTCGGCAAGCGCCTTTTCCTCCTCCGGCATCTTCGGCATGTCGTCTGCCACCATGTTTTCGCCCAATTTGTTGTTGCATGCGTTGCTTATCGGCATTTCCATGTGGAATGTGGTGCCTTTGCCGACTTTGCTCTCCACGCTTATCTTTCCGTTTACCGCATCTATCACCTGCTTTACGAGCGCCAGCCCCACACCCGTTCCGATGTGTTTCGACGCTGTCTCACCCTGATAGAAAGGTTTGAACACGTTGTCTGCCGTCTCCTTGTCCATGCCTTCCCCCGTGTCGCTCACTTCCATGTATAGGATGTCCTCCTTGCGCCACATCGTCACGTTAATCCTGCCATACTCCGGCGTGAACTTCAAGGCGTTTGATATCAGATTGTTTAATACCTTGCTTACGTAGTCTGGCACGAAGTCCATCGTCACCGCTTCCTTGGCATAAAACTGCAATTCAATGTTCTTTGTTCGGGCATAGTCGCGGTATGTGTCCACAATCATTGTGGCGTATGTGGTGATGCTGCCGTTCCGCCAGTCCAGACTGCCCACCTGCGACTTTATCTTCGATATGTCGAGCAGCTGGTTGATGAGTGTCAGGAGTCCTTTCCCCTGCCGTTCGATGGTCTGCGCAGAGTCCTTAACCTCTTCCTGTCCGTTCTTCTGTAGCTTCTGGCTCAGTCCGAGGATTACGGTGAGAGGCGTTCTGAACTCATGCGTGATGTTGGTGAAGAAAGTCTCGCGCATCTCGGCAAGGCGTTTCAACGCCAGATGGTTGCGGCGATGGATGCGCTGCGCAAAGAAGAATACAGCCAGTGCGCCCACCAGTATTACCACCACGATGATGGAGACCACGCTGATAAGAAAGCGTGCAGACCTTTCGCTTTTGAGATTCAGGTGCGCCTCGCTCACCGCCCTTTCCTGCTGGTTGCGCTCGATGAGCAGTCCGGCGTTCTGTATGCGGTTCATCTTCTCCATGTCCACCACGCTGTCGCGCATGGCTGTGGCTTTCTCGTGTGAGGCGAGGGCAGCGCCGTAGTCGCCCGAGCGTTTGTAGTGCTTATAGTATAGGTTGTATATCTCCGCCAGATGCTCATGCGACTTTATTTCTTCTGCCACTCCCTTGGCTTTTGCGAGATGCAGCATCGCCTTGCTCTCGTTGCCCGTGGCCATGTTCACACCAGCCAGGGCGATGAGCGAGTTGAGCATGTGCCATTTGTCGTCTGAGGCTTTCATCAGCTCGTATGCTTTCTCGTATTCGGCTATCGCCTTGTCGTATTGGTGTTCGCGCTCATACATCGACCCGAAGTCGGTATGACAGAGCGATATGCCGAGCGTATTGTCTATGCGGCGGTTCATCTCCATCGACTTGCGGAAATACACCCATGCCGAATCCCTCATGCCGCGATGTCGGAATATGGAGCCGATATTGGCGTAGTTGATGGCCTGCCCCAGTTCGCTGTGCAGGTCCTTCTCGCCCTCCAGAGCCAGTCGCAAGGCGCTGTCGGCACGTTCGTAGTTGCCCAAGGTGAGATATATGTTGCCCAGTCCGTTCAGCGATACCACCCGGCTTTTCCTTGCGTCATACGAAGTGTCCTGACATACCTTGCTTATCGTCCAAGCACGGTAATGATAGTTCTGCGCCAGGTCGAGCACTCCCATGCGGCGGTAGTCAGTACCGATGTTGTTGAGCGCCTGCACCATCTCCAGCGTGTCGCCGATGGCCTCCGCCTGTTTCAGTCCCTCGCTGTGCAGGCGCAGTGCATTGTCAAACTGGCTGTCGTCGCGCATCTCCTTGCCCATCAGTCTGTAGGCGATGATGCTGCCCAGCATGTTGCCCTCCTTCTCCATGCGCTTCTGCATCATGGACAGCGTGTCGATATTGTGCGAGGAAGATATGGTGCTGTTCAGTGCCTTTCGTTCGGCAGGGGATATCCTCGCCGGTTTCTGTCCGCAGGAAACCAGCAGCAGGCATATCGTCATAAGGTTCCACCATAGGGCGGTGTCATAGCATCGTGGAGTGTTCATAGGTTTCAAGTTTTTGATATGATTCAGGTTGTGTCTGCAAATATAGTGATTATGTTGGAAAAGTGAAACAAATCATGAAAAAAAACTCTCCCTCGGCCTTCCCCATTGTTTGGAGGGGAGTGATGTTCATGGAATTGCTGATAATGCCTTGTGTTCATGCTTTCTTTTTGGAAATCAGATTGTTATGCGGTTTTGATGTCCGATTGGAACAATACTTTGATATGCAGAAAGTCCGATTATCACATATTTCTGTCCGATAGTCACAAGACGCTAAAGTGGATTTACATGTAAATTTGCAGCATCAACATAAAGGACAACCGGGAATCAATTGATACGACATATTTCACACAAAGACATATTACATATAATATAATAATGTATAACGACATATCATAAAAACAAAAACCTTACGACTATGGGACATACATACGACAGCATACGGCATGACGACCGGAGCAGCAAGAAGAATGAGGCGCAGCAGCTTCTTGACGACCGCACCCAGCTGCTCGACACCATCCGTGAGATGATAAACGAGGAGATTGACCATCGCGAGATTGGCAGAGGGGAAGTGGCGCAATGCAGCAATCCGCCTCCAGACGCCAAGCCACGAAGATGCACATTCCTGCGGTGGCTGAGGAGTTTACTCTGAATAAGCTTGTCAACTCAAAATAACAATAACCCAAAACAATAAGACTATGAGTACATTAAAATCCATTTTGTTAGCTGGTGCGATGCTGCTGGCTACGCCGCTGTTCTTCAGCTCCTGCGAGGAGGACGGCACCCTACTGAAGTATAGGATGGAAGTGACCGTGGCAAACGACTTCACCAAGGTGGTGGAAGCCATAAACAACGGAACACTCAGAAACGAGCAGGCGATAAACATGCTCGTTTCTGCCATCGACAAGATGAATGCCGACCAGCAGACCAAGCTCCAGGTCATCATGGAGGCCATCACGTCTGTCAACAACACGCTCAATGCCAAGCTCGCCGCCATCGAGGCTGCCATGAAGGCGCAGACCCTGTCCATGGAGAACAAGCTCGCACTCATCGAGCAGGTAATCAGCAGTCTGAACACAACACTTGATGTGAAGCTCGGTGCCATCGAGGCTGCCCTGAAGGAGCAGACCATCTCCATGGAGGCGAAGATGGATCTCATCAGAGGCATCCTCTCCGACCTGAACACCACGCTCGAAGTGAAGCTCGGTGCCATCGAGGCCACAATGAAGGAGCAGTCCATCGCCCTGTCAGAGAAGCTGGCGCTCATCGAGCAAGCCGTAAAGGACCAGACCACCAGCTTTGACGCCAAGATGGAACTCATCATCAAGGCAATCACCAGTCTGCCAGACTACTCCGAAAAGCTCGCCGCCATCGAGACCGCCATCAAGGCAATGCCTGACTACTCCGAGCAGCTCAAGGCAATAGAGAAGGCAATGAAGGATATGAACACCACGCTCACCGAAAAGCTTGCCATACTCGAGAGCATCCAAAG
>ULRN01024079.1_pt1 | contig 16687 bp, 15 predicted proteins | sample 1955461 | NCBI WGS metagenome assembly ULRN01 (sample SAMEA4835683, study PRJEB28245) | human gut metagenome | biome: gut microbiome; material: fecal sample | place: Denmark | collected 2008 | reverse complement strand
ATAAACAGGGCGTTTCAAGCGGATTGTGAGGGTGTGAGGGTTATAAAAGAAAAACTTTTTTTCATTATAAATGTTTATTCTCTATAAGAAGACACCGATGAAGTTTTTCAGGGAAAAAGCTTTTATTTCAAGATTATATTGTAACTTTACATGATTTTTCAAAGAAGGCGATATAATCCAAATCCTTCAGATTCATCAGCAGGCAAGACGATGCGATGAAACCAACAGGAGGAAAAGGATTGAAGCCGTTGAAATCTATAGTGAAAAATGTATGAAACAGAAAATATACAACTTGAAAGAATTTGCTGCCGAATATCAACTGAAGGATATTTTCGGGGCTTATGCTGCTCATTTCATGGTAACAACGGAAGATCATAGCCATTTTACGGATTTAGTAAAAGAAAGGACGCTTTTTGCAAAACTTCTTCTTGTAAGACAAGGGAGCTGCCGGCTGACCATTAATGATAATCATGACGAAAATACAGAAATAAGAACGGGAGACCTTTTGATTGCATCTTCAAAAGATATAGCCTCCGTCCAGACCGTATCTTCGGATTTCGAAGCAGAATGTATCTTGGTGGATGATTTTTTTGCCAACGACACCTCACATTACAAGTTGCCGGAGGAGAAGAACAAAAGCATCATAGATATTTTCCATTTCATCCGCGACATCGTACGCCACCAACATATCAACAAGATAGAGATGATTCGAAGCATGTTCAACGTACTTAAATTAATCATTGAAGAGCTGCCGTATGAACAATGTTCCGTATCACACGACCTGGGACATAAAAAAGAGATATACGAGATTTTTCTGTATCATCTATACCGCAGTTTCCGCAAGGAACGCCAGATACGCTTTTATGCAGACAAACTGAATGTTTCAGCAGCCTACCTATCCCGACTTGTGAAGGAAATCAGCGGTTCTACGGTGAACGACCACGTATCATCCCTCATCTACAAAGAAATCTGCAACCTTCTGACACATTCAGACATGCCAATAGGCGAAATTGCCGACAGTTTAAGTTTCAGCGACCAAAGCGCACTTACCAATTTCTTCAAGCAGCGTTCGGGCATGACACCTCTCGCCTACCGCAACCAATAAGCCCCAAAGATCATAACCGAAATTTGCACAAAAGAAAAAAAAACAAAACCTGTAAGCAGGGTCAATACATGACTACCAGCTTACAGGCTTATTATTTTAACATTAAGATGGCTATCAGATTACTTCAAAGTAAACTTGTTTGAATGAAGCATTTCCTTTGGATCAAGAGCCTTGTCAAGATCCTCCTTGCTCATCAGGCCCTTCTCTATTACTATGTCGTATACAGACCGGCCGGTCTCATGAGCCTCCTTAGCAACCTTTGAGCTGCTCTTGTATCCGATGATAGGATTGAGGGCAGTAACGATTCCGATACTGTTCTTAACCATATCACGGCAACGCTCCTTGTTAACGGTGATACCGAGAACACACTCCTCAGTCAATGTCTCGATAACATTCTTCATCCAAGTCAAGCTCTCGAACAAGCTTGCAGTGATGATAGGCTCCATCACGTTCAGCTCCAGCTGTCCAGCCTCTGCAGCAAAGCATACTGTAGTGTCATTACCAATGACCTTGAAGCAAACCTGGTTGGTAACCTCAGGGATAACAGGGTTAACCTTGCCCGGCATGATTGAAGATCCAGGAGCCTTAGGAGGAAGGTTGATTTCATTCAAGCCACAACGAGGACCAGAAGCCATGAGTCTCAAGTCATTACAGATCTTGGACAACTTGATAGCCAGACGCTTCAAGGCAGAAGAGTAGCTTACATAAGCACCTGTATCAGGAGTAGCTTCAACCAAATCGCTTGCAGAAACGAAATTCTCGCCAGTAAGCTTGCTCAAGTTTGCAGCACAGAGTTTAGCGAATCCGGGAACAGCATTCAAACCAGTACCGATAGCAGTGCCACCCATATTGATTTCATGCAGAAGCTTCACGTTGCGCTCCAGGTTAAGGATTTCCTCCTCAAGGTTGTTGGCATAAGCATTGAACTCCTGTCCGATGGTCATAGGCACAGCATCCTGCAACTGAGTACGTCCCATCTTTATTGTATCGTTATACTCCTCAGCCTTATAGCGGAAAGCGCTGATAAGTCCGGTCAAAGCACCGACCAGATGTATATTCATGCGAATCAAGGCCAGACGGATTGATGTAGGATATGCGTCGTTTGTACTCTGTCCGCAGTTAGCATGGTCATTAGGAGAGCAATACTGATATTCGCCCTTTTCATGACCCATTATCTCAAGAGCGCGATTAGCCACGACCTCGTTGATGTTCATGTTCACAGAAGTACCGGCACCACCCTGAATCATGTCGATAGGGAAATTCTCATGCCACTTACCCTCAATGATTTCGCGGCAAGCCTGAGACATAGCTCCTGCAATCTCGTCATTGATTACACCGAGGGAATGGTTTGTCTGTGCGGCAGCCAACTTCACGTATGCGTTTGCAATGATGAAGTCAGGATAGTCACGCATTGTCTTGCGCGAGATATGATAGTTGTTGATACCACGCTGAGTCTGCACGCCATAAAGTGCATCAGCAGGAACATTGAGTTCACCCAAGAGGTCAGACTCTACTCTGAATTTCTTTTCGTCAGTCATAATGATATTTTTCTTTTTGTTATTAAATTTTTCGGTTCTTTACAAGGATGGAATAGAGGTTTTTACTTCTCTGTTGTTTTTCAATTGCAAAGGTAGTACTTTTCCTCCATAACCTTTTTATAAAAAATGAACACTAATTTGTAAAAAACAAACCGGCTTTATATTTTCCGTGCATTTCATGTATTTTGTGTCATTAGATTTATTGAAGGTATCAAAGTTTCATAGTCCGATATCATTATGCTATTCGGCTAATTTAGCGGAACAGGACAAATTCATGGTATAAAATAATAAGGTGTAACACACCAAAGGAAATACCCGAATAAAGGAAATGCCTTCTCCCGTAAGCTCAAGAGAAGGCATTTTCAAGTATTATATCATTTTCTTTTTGACGTTGCCGATTGCGGTTTATAATATTTCTGCGCTTCGGGCAACCATTTCTTTATATCCGATATACGCTGGGCATCCGATGGATGGTCGCTCAAAAAGGCAGGAGTGTTGCTCTTTGAACTTGACGCCATACGCTGCCAGAAGCTTATTGCCACACTCGGATCATAACCAGCCATTGCGGCAAAGATCAATCCCATATAGTCAGCCTCGCTCTCATTCTTCCTTGAATAATGCAGATTGCTGAACTGACTTCCAAGTCCAAACACGTTTTGTGCCAAATTAGAGGTTTCATTGCTTATACCAGCCCCCGAAAGAACGGCGCCAAGAATCTGTGAGCCATACTGTTGACGCATTTTCTTACTTATTTGTTCGGCGGAATGTTTAGCCACCGCATGAGCGATTTCGTGTCCAAGCACAACGGCAAGCGCAGACTCATTCTGCGTGATGGGCAACAACCCCTCATACACCACAATCTTTCCGCCAGGCATACAGAATGCATTCGCAGAATTATCCTTCACGAGATTAAACTCCCAACTGTAGTTTTTCAATTCTGCCGCTTCATTATGAGATTTCAGATAAGTCTCAACGGCATTGGCAAGCCGCTGCCCCACCCTCTTCACCATTGCAGTCTTTGTGGCATCAGTAGAAATCTTTGCCGACTTCATGTAGCTGGCGTATTCCTGTTTGCTCAATCCGAGAATCTGCTCGTCAGAAACCAGGATGTGCTGCTTTCGCCCTGTAACGGGCACAGTGCTTGTCGTTCCACACGAAACAACTGTCAGCAGAGCTATTGCCGACAAAAAACAACCTATTATTTTCATTGTATTATATAATATGAAATTCAACTTCTTACCTTACGTCAATACATATGCAAATGTAGGAAAAAACATAGAATCCCCAAAACAATTCACCCAAAATCTTATACTTCCCTGCCATAAGCTGAGCAAAAGCGAAACGTGTCGGACAGGCTTCCCAGCTCATCCGACACGGAGTATAATACAAAAACATTATGAATTTTATTTTTAATGAACAATCATTAATGGGAAAAATACATATAGCTAAAAAGAATCTGTTACCTCTGTTTTACGGTTGCAAAGTTACAACATCCTGCAATATTGCACAATACCTAAAATTAGGGTTTCGCTTGAATACCTAAAAATAAGGAAATCCCAAGTTACCGGCGAACGACAAAAGACCCCCTAATGGCAGGATTTGAAGAAAGCATCTGCAACACATATACCCCATGCGGCATATCAGCTAAAGACAGAAGACATCTTCCGGAATCGAAATGCGGTGTAAGCATCCGCTGCAGCCTACCGTCAGAGCTATAAACATTAAGGCGAACATCCTCCGTATCATATACCTCACCACGGAGAATAAACTCCGCCATGCCACAACCATGATATGAGAAATCAACTGCCAAAGGATGAAAGTCGGATATTTCTTCCACTCCATCAAGACTTAAAGCCTTGATCAATCCGGCATACACATCTATCTCACCAAAGCCGCAACTGCAGTCCTTATCTCCCTGAGTATCAAACCGGGAGCGGTTGCATGTTGAAGAAAATATTTCCAGGATGTCTGCCGGCGAGAGACAAGGATCAGCCTGTAGCCATAAGGCTATAGCTCCACCAACGACAGGGGCGGACATTGACGTTCCCGACATTGACCCCCATCCATAACTTCTGCCATTATATTCAGAAAGAGACATCAGTCCACTCATCTTGACACCGGAATTATTGTTCTCCTCAATATAATAACTGCTATAGGACGACCTGACACACGTGCCAGGCGCAACAACATCCGGTTTTATGAATCCGTAACGCGTAGGGCCTACCGAAGAATATGTTCCGACAAGTCCTTCATGCCCCCAAGGTTCTGTAATACATTCGCCATACAGATTCATATATGTATCCCTGTGTGCCGTGCCACCCACACAAATGACTGATGGAGCAGAACCAGGACTCAACACACAGCATTTCCGTTCTCCACCGCTCAAACCTTCATCCATGCTTGAATGATAAAAAGTCACGCCATTACTGAACGCCTCAACGTCTGCATCAACACCAGAGAGAGCTATAGAGAGAGGTATAGGATACCCTACCCCACCAGGCACAGCAACCTCCACATCATATGCAAGCATTCCCGAAGGCAAAGATGAACGATAGGCATGTATACGGAATACACACTTCCCGTTTTCTGTCTCTATTGAATCGACCAAAATGGAATCTTCACCTTCCAGGATTTTTTCCGTTTCTATTGTTTTACCCGCCAAGGATGGCGTATCCGAAGTATGAAAAGCCAAAGTCAACTTGAACTTATCATCAGACAAAAGCGTCAGCGAACCCTGACTGTCAGTGCTATAAAAGAAAGCGCCATCTATTTCCCTGCCACGGGGTTTACGCAGATACGTGTTATAATACCCTTCGTTTCCTGCACTTGCCACAAGTATGCGACCAGGTCCTGTCATTCTCGACAACACCTCATAATAAAGTTGCTGTTCGCCGTCCAATCCCTCACGGCTACCCTCGCTGAAGGAAATCACACAAGGCTTGCCAACCTCATCTGCATAATCGAAAATATATTTGAAACCGAGAGCATCCGTAGCTGTTGTGTACTTATAGAGAAGTTCTTCAGGAATCAGCGGTACGTCGGTATTTACAGCATTGCTCACAATACAGATGTCTGCCCCAGGAGCCATACCCCTGTATAGAGTGTCGAAGCCTGTTCCGGCAGCAATACCCAGCGTGTGCGTACCATGCGACTCGATTAAAGCGTCAAGAGAATGGGCATAGGCAAGGATATCTTCCGGAGTACGATAATCTGCCCCCACATACAGCGTGCTGCCCAGGCTGTCCGGCGACAATTGATCCCAAAACCTGCGTATTCTCAAATCCGTCATGTCAGCACTCCGGAAATTCGGATGCGTAAGGTCAAACCCCACGTCCATAACCCCCATCACCACACCACTGCCGTCGTATGCCTGAGGAAGCCCTGCCCCGACGAATGCAGATGCAGCATCCACAACGACGGCCGTAGTGTCAAGACAAACTGCGCTCCTGGTTCCTGCCTCTATGCGCTTCACATTCGGATTTACGGACAACTGCGAAAGCTTGTCCAAAGGTATATCAGCAATATATATATCGCCATAAGACGCCAATACACGACAATCTGCGCGAGAAAGCGTCCGGTCGGCATCTCTATCCACCTTGACGAATGCACATATACTTCGTCTGTCACTCGTCGCTGACATCTTTCCGCCCGTCCTGAAATCCTGCTTTGCACTAAGTGCAGCATTGCGAACAAGCGGCGACATCTTATGGAAAGCCGCCTGGGAGAAAGCCGTAGTGCCGATAACGGCAAACAGCATCGTAAGAATAAAAAAACGCAGACTACCGGTATTCATGATAGACTCAGTATATACAGTTACACAAAGAGCTGATATTCCATATTACTTGTTGATATACTCCAGTATCTGCTCCGCATGTATCTTGGTCTTGATTTCCTTTGGAGTGAAGATTTTCTCTATTATGCCATTTTCATCAACAAGATAAGTGGTGCGAAGGATACCTATGGTCTTTCTGCCGCATGCCACCTTCTCGCCCCAGCATCCAAGCTCCTGCAACAAAGTGGTTTCGGTATCAGCAATGAGAGGGAACTGCAAGCCCTTGGTTTCGGCGAACTTCTTCTGAAGCGCCTGTTTGTCCTTGCTCACTCCGATTATCTCATATCCGGCAGCAGCAAGTTCATCCTTGTGTGCCTGCAGGGAACATGCCTCTGCAGTACAGCCACTGGTATTTGCCTTCGGATAGCTATAAAGTACTATCTTGCGGCCACGATAATCACTCGCGTTTATCTCACGTCCGTCCTGGTCAACACCAAGGACCTCTGGTATTCTATCTCCAATATTCATATTTGTAATTTTTTATATGTTCATTATGATAAAATCTATGACCCAAACAGGAATGCAAGTCCACTGATTCCGATATAGGTATAGATAATGTATTTAAGAAGTGTCCCTGTGATGTGTCTGAAAACCCAAGCACCAAACATATTACCGATTACAACCCCCGCTATACCATATACATAACCCATGGAAACTGCCGTAGTGAAGAAACCGTTATAGGCTCTTGCCATAGTCATCATGAGGTTGCCTACAAGGAAATAGGTCTGCGTCATGGCAAGGTAATGATCTTTGTCGGACTCTGAGCTCACGAAATAAAGCACAGCCGGAGGACCCTGCATACCAAAAAAGCCTCCCATCAATCCGCTCAATGTACCTGCTGTGAATTGCACAGGCAAAGTGGTCCTTACCTTTATCCGCTTGCTGAAAAACATAAAGTAGATACTCACCACAATTAATGTAATGCCAAGCAGGATATTCAGAATACCGTATTCCATACGTTTGAGCACGAATATGGCACCGATGGACACAATTATAAATGTGGACAAAATCGGCAGGAGCCTTCTCCAGACTATAAATCTGTATTTCCGTATGACAATAAAAAGAGATGTGGTCAATGCCAGGATGCCCGACAATGTGGTGGCTTCGCCGTGTGAGGACATGATGGCTGGCAACATCGTCATTATGAAGATGCCGAAACCGAAACCAGTGGTTCGCTGCACGAAACTGGCCCCGATACTCAGAACGAAAATTTCCATTGCCACGTTGTCCATTCTGTATTGTATAGAATTAAGTAAACCCGATAACTCAAACGAGCAGAGCGGATTTACTCAATATAGCTAAAGATGTTGTCAATTATTTCATGCAGGCCTCGAAGATGTCAAGTATATCCTGCTCCAAGAGAGGAGCCCAAGCCTTGTCGAGCCATTCATTTTCGGCGACATGCTTTGCCATTTCGGCAAGGCGGCGACCATCGATTTCGACTTCCGGAAGAGTCATCGGGATGCCGATGTTACGATAGAAATCATGTATGGCCTTGATTGAAGCTTCGGCACCTTCGGCACCGAACACGTTCTTGCCGAATTTCTCTATGCGTTCAACGACCTGTCCGTGCAGTTCACCTGTAGAGTGGTCCAGAATATGCTTCATCCAGCGGGGAGTAATAATGGCAAGACCTTCACCGTGGGTAATATCATAGTATGCAGAGAGAGCATGTTCCATGGCATGCATCGGCCAGCCGCTCTCACTGTTGCCAAGACAGTATATGCCATTGCAACCAAGTGTCGTTGCATAGAAAATCTCAGCACGGGCATTATAGTTCTCCGGATCAGCCAGAACAATCTTCACGTTCTTGACGAGCGACTTCACCGCACCCTCCATGAACGCATCATTCATATCAATATGTTCTCCGCAGAAATAGGATTCCATGATATGGTTAATACAGTCAGAAACACCGGCAACAGTCTGTTTTACAGGCAGAGTAAAGGTGTAGGAGGGGTCAATGAAACTCACGGCCGGGAATACGAGCTTAGAGGAATAAACAAGTTTGTCGTTGGTCTCTGTGCGCGAAATCACGCCACCCATGTCATATTCACTTCCTGTTGCTGCCATAGTAATAATGTCGACGACAGGCACGGCGGCCGTTGTAGGCTTGCGCCCACAGGTTATATTCCACGCCTCCTCGATATTCTCCATGACCTTTGACTTGAGAGTGCCGGCAATACCAGCAATGGCCTTAGTACAATCAAGGACCGAACCACCACCAACAGCAAGAATAACATCGATATTGTTGTCCTGACACATACGTACACCATCCAACACGCTCGGATTGAATTTAGGGTTAGGCTGGATGCCGCCGAGTTCAAACACATCCTTGTCAGCAAGAGTCTGCATTACCAAGTCATACAGGCTCTTGTCGTGACCAGGAGCAATACGCTTTATGCTTCCCCCTCCATATGTTACAAGCACCCGCTTTCCGAACTGGTTCATAACCTTTTCGAGTTTCTCTTCTACAACACCTTTGCCGAAAACAAGACGCGTAGGTGTCTGATAATCAAAATTCACCATATCATCAGATTTATAAATTATAATGTTATCTTATGCTGAGATGCAGCTTATCTTATGCAAAGATAATGCAAATCGAATGCAGAACAACAAGCTTGCTTGATTGTTATGCTGAGATGCAGCTTATCTTATGCAAAGATAATGCAATAATCTGATTAAGCGAGAGGAAGAAAGTCTTTTTTCATCTGCGGGTATGATATTTGCAACAATCAAACAAGTTCTTATTCTATAGCCAAGCCACAACCGTAGGCGTGAGCATAGCGGTGAGAATTCCGTTGAGCGTGAGTCCCAAACTTGCATAAGCGCCAACAAACTCATCGCGCTCCATGGCCACGGATGTACCCACAGCATGCGAGGCAGCCCCCAAGGACAGACCTTTTGCCATAGGATTACTGATATGACCTGCCGACATCATCTTGAAACCAGCAACTCCACCTATCAATCCCGTAATTACGACTATAGCCGCTGTCAACGAAGGAATACCTCCGAGAGACTGTGTAACTTCCATTGCAATAGGTGTTGTGACGGATTTGCTCGCCAACGATGCCACAACCGCATCTGAAGCTCCAAGCAAACGAGCCGTAATGACCACACTCACAATGCCCACGATACAACCCATCATTTGCGAGGCTAATATCGGGATGAACTGCTTTTTGATCTGCGACAGTTGCAAATAAAGAGGCACACCAAGCGCCACCACAGCAGGCTTCAGCCAGAAGTCAATCATTTTCCCGCTCTCGTAGTAGGTTTCATACGGGATGTCCATAGCTTCCAACAGCAATATTATCAGTCCGATGGCTATCAATATAGGGTTCAGCAAAATAGAACCTGTTTTGCGCTGCAGCATCTTTGCACCTTGATATATACCAAAGGTCAATGCAAGCAGAAAATACTGGTTTGTCGTAATTTCCTTAATCATGATTTCTGTGCCTTTCTTCTATTTTGTCCTTAATCTTATTAGTTATCTTCCTCTCGCCTTTTGTCACCACCTGATGCGTATGACCGGTGACGAGCAGAACCAGGGCTGTACTCACCAATGTCGCCCCGAGGATAGGTACCAATTCTGCCTTTATCAAATCAAAATGCAACATAAGGGCAACCCCTGGCGGCACAAAGAAGAAGCCGAGGTTTGCTATCAGGAAATCAGTAAGTCCCCTAACCCATTCCAGTTTTATCACTTTCGCCTTTAGCAGCAATGTAAGCAACAGCATACCAATGATGCTCGAAGGCAGTTTCAGTCCCGTGAGCGTAACTACAAGTTCGCCCAACGCCATACATCCAAAGAGGATGAAACATTGTCTTACCATAATTTATTACAGTTCTTTGTTATCCTAATGCAATCAGACATCTCAAAAACGAGTGCAAAGGTAATAAAACTTTCCGACAAACAACTATAAATCCTTAGGACAAATAAAAGAGGACGTGTAAATCATACCAGCCAGGATAAGCGCAGCACCCAATCCGACATAGAATGAGGCGATGAACGAGCGCGGCACAACAGAAAAACTCCTTAGCAGAATGCCGAAAGCAATCATGAACAACCAGATGATGCCGGCCATGAAAGCGAGTAATTTTGTTTTCATTCCTTGTTTTTATAGCTTGCATGACCCAATGACCGGTTTTGGATAATAAAAAAAGACAGGCAACCATAAACATATTGACTGCTTGTGGTTGTCTGTTCTTTTTATATTTAATATGGCGTTTTTTACTCGTCCACTCTTCCCGGATAAGCCTCAAGAGCTTTTCTCAGCACTATCAGCGCCCTTTCCAAATCTTCCTTCTTCAGCACATAGGCTATTCTGACCTGGTTGTGTCCGGCTCCGGGAGTGATGTAGAATCCGCTTGCAGGAGCCATCATCACGGTCTCGTTCTCATAGCTGAACTTCTCCAGACACCAGCTGCAGAACTTGTCGCTATCGTCCACCGGCAGCTTCGCCACAGTATAGAAAGCTCCCATCGGAGTAGGAGAGAAGACGCCGGGGATATCGTTCAGTCCGTTGATGAGACAGTTGCGCCTTTCCACGTATTCGTCGTACACCTCGCGGAAATATTCCTCCGGAGTGTCAACCGAAGCCTCGGCTACTATCTGTCCTACGAGTGGCGGGGAGACGCGTGCCTGACAGAACTTTATAGCTGTGTCTCTAATCTCCTTGTTCTTCGTCACGAGAGCACCTATTCTCACTCCACACTCGCTGTATCTCTTGCTCACGGAATCGAGAATCACCACGTTCTGCTCTATTCCCTCAAGGCTGCCGGCGCTGATGTAAGGGTTCTCGGTATAGACGAACTCGCGGTACACCTCGTCGGAGAAGAGCAGCAGGTCGTGCTTCTTCACCATGTCCCTAATCTGCGTCATCTCCTCCGGAGTGTAAAGGCTGCCGGTAGGGTTGTTGGGGTTGCAGATGAGTATTGCCTTTGTTCTCTCGTTGATAAGCTCCTCGAACTTCTCCACGGCAGGCAGGGCGAATCCGTCCTCAATCTTTGTAGTGATGGTGCGCACCTTTATTCCGGCAGGAATGGCGAAGCCAAGGTAGTTGGCATAGAGGGGTTCGGTCAGAATAATCTCGTCGCCCGGGTCCAGACACGCCATAAAGGCTATCTGCACAGCCTCACTGCCTCCGCAAGTAATGACGATGTCGTCAGCTTCCACGTTGATGTTGAACTTCCTGTAGTAGTCCACGAGTTTCTTTCTGTAGCTCAGATAGCCCTCCGGAGTGGAATATTCCAGAAGCTTCCTGTCGATGTTCTTCAAAGCGTCGAGTCCAACCTTTGGAGTGGGCAGGTCCGGCTGACCGATGTTCAGATGATAGACTTTGGTTCCTCTTTCCTTTGCTGCGGCAGCGAGTGGAACAAGCTTGCTGATAGGAGATTCAGGCATCTCTTGTCCGCGTACTGAAACTTTTTTCATTTTTTATCTTATTAGTTGTTTTATTGTCACCAATCGAAAAAATGTTCATGTAACACAGTCAATCAGAAGTCTGATGCCATTGGTACAAAGCCATGCTGAGTCCCTGGCACACTTGGCTCCGGATGCCCGGAACAGCAGTTTGCAGCAGATTGTGTTTTCATAAATTCCATGTTTTTCAATATTATATTTATAGGTCATAGGTAAAGTGCGCCCCAAAGACATCCCCGGAACGAATTCCGGAAACAGACCTTTGCGGAGTGCCGTTTATCATTTGCAAAGATAAGACAAATGTATTTATATGTCAAGCTTTTCATCAAAAAAATAAACGTCGCAACAAGAAATCCCGAAAAAACAAATTGCCACCCGAAAAAAATCCGGATGGCAACTTGTCTGTATGTACTGAGCCATTGCTTCTATATAAGCTACAGGGGGCAATGCATCATGAGGATGGACATTATCATTTCGTCACCCTGAACCAATCAGCGTCTATCCAACCGCGATTGGTCTTTCCTGCCGGTTCGAAGGCAGCAAAACCAATCTTGGCTCCTATCCACTTACCTTCGCGCATCTTGAACTGCTTACCTACTTTGGTAAACTTCCTGCCATCGAGACTGTAGGCGAACTGACACTGGCTGTCGGCCACTATCATCCTCATGTAGATGTCAATATGTGTGCCGGGCTGATAGTCTATCTTGTCCACCTCAGTAGGCTTCAGAGTAGCGAGGACTTCTGTCTGCTGTGCCTTCCCCTTGTCGGCATTCTTGCAGACAAGCTGCTGCAACTGGAACTCATTCCCCACCCTCTTCACGACAAGGGCAGAATAATCAAGTCCCTGCATTATGACACCTCCGCTCTGGTTCTGGTCCTTCGACGTGAAGCGCAGCTTCGCCGTGGCGGTGAACTTGTCCGCAGGTGTTTTCTGCAGAAGCAGGTTGGGCACATTCCAAAGGCTCTGTGCGTTTTCCTCAAGCTTGTGAGTATATATACGCATCGTACCGAAGGCCGTCGGCATACCGAAAGTCTGGTCATAGTTGGCGTGCCACTGCCATTGCAGTCCGAGCTTAGGTTCGTTGAACTCGTCACTCTCGGCAGGATTCTCTATCTCCACCTTGCCCGCCGTCTTCGGCTTGCGGTATGTGGTGACAGGCTCGCCGCAGTAGTCGCCGTCCTTGTCTATGCCCATCACGGGCCAGTTGTCCTTCCATGTCACGGGCTGCAGATGCACCACACGGCCGTAAGCCTCTTTGTCCTGGAAATGCAGGAACCAGTCTTCGCCGAACTTCGTATGCACCCATGCTCCCTGATGAGGGCCGTTCACCTTCGTCTTGCCCTGCGCCAGCACGACCTTGCTTTCATATGGTCCATAGATATTCTTCGAGCGCATTGCCACCTGGAAGCCCGTGGGCACTCCTCCTGCGGGGAACATCACCCAGTACCATCCGTCGCGCTTGTAGATTTTAGGACCCTCACATGTGCGGCTTTCCTTTCCGTTGCCGTCGTATATTATCACAGGGTTGCCGATTGCCTTCGTTCCGTCTGCCGACATCTCACGCACAGCGATTATCGATGCAAAACGCGAGCGGCTGTTGGCATAGGCGTTTACCAGATAGCAGCGTCCATCCTCATCCCAGAGGGGAGTCGTGTCGATGATTCCCTTGCCGGGAATTACACAAAGAGGCTTGGACCACTCGCCTGCGGGGTCTTTTGCCTTCACCATGAACACTCCATAGTCGGGGTCACCCCAATAGATGTAGAACTCGCCGTTGTGATGGCGGATTGAGGGCGCCCAGATTCCGTTGCCATGGGACGGTTTGTCGAACACCTCCTTCGGCTCAAGTTCCTTCACGGCATGGCCGATAATCTTCCAGTTCACCATATCTTTTGAATGGAGCACAGGCAGTCCGGGGATGCAGTTGAAGGAACTTGCGGTGAGGTAGTAGTCTTCGCCCACTGCACATGCATCCGGATCGCTGTAGTCTGCGTCTATCACGGGGTTTGTGTATGTGCCGTTACCGTTGTCCGGACACCACACCTTCGACCTGTACTGTGCCGATACGGCGAGAGGCAAGGCCAATAAGGCCGAAATCAATAGTTTTTTGTTCATTTAGTAGTTTATTTTATTTGATTTTCAATAATGAATTATCTATAAATCACATTTACAAATTTTCCTTCAATCCTTTCGATACAAAGCTGATAGTCCACCTTGTGCCTGATGCTCATCATGCTTGCAAACTCAAAGTCCTTTTCCGCCAGACTGAGCGCCACATGCCCCATCGTGCGCCTTAGATTAATCTCCACACAGGGATGCAGCTTCAGTCTACCCGAAGGCATATCGGCGACGGCCATCATATCCACACCGAACGGACCCGTATACCGCCCCCGGAGCAGTTCCGGCATGATTCCCTCAATGCGTCCGATGATGACATCAAGCAGATCCGTGTCCACATATCTGGCGAGCCTGAAGCGCTTCTCCTCCTCGTCGGCAATTACATTTCCCGTGTATTTTCCATTCTGCGTATGGAACACGGAGATGCCTTCAAACTCCACCCTGCCCGAATCATGAGCATAAAACTCCGCCGCAAAATCGGCCATACGGTTATAGCGCGGTTCCACCATAACATATCCCTGCTTCTCTATCATCTTCAATATCCACGCCCGCTTTGCCTCGTCGCATTCCACATTGACATAGCGGATGCCGCGTCCTGACGAACTCCAAGGCGCCTTGACCACCACGGCAGGATGCCTTCCTATACACTCCTCCACCTCGTTCATGTCCACGCAGCGGAATGCCTCGCCACAGGTAACGTTCTCAAGCCCCAGCCGGAGCCTTTCCAGCATACCCGCAGTGTGCTCCCTGCCGGAAAGCATGCGGATGTCTGCAAGCTGTGCATCCGACGGCAGCAGGCGCTCGTCAATGCCACTTTCAGCGAACTCCGCCCTGATACGCCTGTCCCATCCCCACGGCTCCACCGTGTCGATGGGGAGCGAAGACAGGTCTTCCCTGCCGACGAACAACACGTCAGCCGCAATATTCCCGAATGGTGCGACTGCCTTCAGCGCAAATCTGATGTCATCCACAAGCACGCAGTCCCCGTCTTCCGCCCAGATGGCGGGCAGCCAGCCCAAAGCCATCCTCAGTTCCTGTGCCACGTGTGGCACCATGATGTGCGGTTTGTCATAGGCAAGCGCAATGTCGTGTTCCGGATTGAAAACATGTAGTTTCACTTCTCTTTTCTTTATTGATTGGGCGCAACTTTTCATACCTTGATTTGTTGGCGTTGCGCATTACTGATTAATTTTCTGTGCAAAATTAAATAAAAAAGCGTACATTTGCAGATAAATATCAGAAAAATGAATTTAAAGAATACAATTTGTGCCATTGCAACCGCCCCAGGCGGGGCTATAGGCATAATCAGAGTGTCTGGAAACGACTCGATACGCATTGCCGACAGAATCTTTCAGCCAAAGGGCAAAGACCAAAGTCCACTGACAGAAAGAAAAGCCTACACACTCACCTTCGGCAATATAATAGACGCAGAAAACGGCAACGAAATAGTAGACGAAGTGCTCGTCAGCATATTCCGCGCCCCACATTCATATACGGGCGAGGACTCCGTGGAAATATCCTGCCACGGTTCCAGATACATCATGCAACGCATAATGCAACTGCTGATCAGCGCAGGATGCAGAGCCGCAGGACCAGGAGAATACACCCAGCGCGCATTTCTCAACGGAAAGATGGACCTGTCCCAGGCCGAGGCAGTGGCCGACCTCATCGCCGCAGACTCTACCGCAGCCCACAGGATTGCCATGAACCAGATGAGGGGAGGATTCAGCAGCGAACTGGCCCGGCTACGCAGTGAGCTGCTCCACCTCACCTCGCTCATGGAACTGGAACTCGATTTCTCCGACCATGAGGAACTGGAATTCGCAGACCGGGGCGAGCTCTCCACCGTGGCAGCCAAGATCAGCGACACAATCATGCAACTGAGCGATTCGTTCAGGGTTGGCAACGCCATCAAGAACGGCGTGCCTGTAGCAATAGTAGGCGAAACAAATGCCGGCAAGTCCACACTTCTCAACCTACTCCTGGGCGAGGAGCGCGCCATTGTGAGCGACATCCACGGCACCACGCGCGACACTATAGAAGACACGACGGAAATCGGCGGAATAAGCTTCAGATTCATTGACACAGCGGGAATACGCGACACACATGACCGCATAGAGAGCATCGGCATCGAACGCACGATGAAGAAAATCAGCCAGGCCGACATCATTCTCATGGTCATAGACCCCACAGCCCCGACGGACCAATATACAGACCTGGCCCCCAAGATCCTCCCACTATGCGAGGGAAAGACAGTAATCGTAGTCGTCAACAAGTCGGACATAACAGCCGCAGCATCCTCTTCAACCATCGATTCAAGCAGTACATACAACCACCTAAACATCAAACAGATACACATTTCCGCCAAAACAGGAGACGGAACAGACAAGCTACGGTCTCTGCTCTGTTCATGTTCGGGAGTAGACACAGCAACCGACGGTGTAATAATAAGCAACCTGCGTCACCTCTCGGCCCTACAGTCTGCTCTCGCCGACATCCACCGCGTCATCAGCGGACTCGCCTCCGGCCTCCCGTCAGACCTCATCAGCCAGGACCTCCGCAGCTGCCTCTACCATCTCGGAGAAATCACCGGCGGAGAAATACAGACCGACGAAGTATTGGGGAATATCTTCAAACACTTCTGCATCGGCAAGTAACCCAAAGAAAAGAAAAG
>ULRN01030010.1_pt1 | contig 16722 bp, 15 predicted proteins | sample 1955461 | NCBI WGS metagenome assembly ULRN01 (sample SAMEA4835683, study PRJEB28245) | human gut metagenome | biome: gut microbiome; material: fecal sample | place: Denmark | collected 2008 | reverse complement strand
CCAGCCGGATTGTGAGGGTGTGAGGGTTGAAAAAGAAAAAATATTTTTTATTGAAAAAAGAATATCCACCGTCACATACTATACATTACAAGAAGGAGACGAGTTGACAAGGAAGATGGCGGATTAAATGACCGGTTGGGATTTTAATATATCACGAGGCCAAGCACGCCGCAGAGCAGCATGATGAGTATCGGATTCGACTTCTTGTAGCGTGTCATCACAAACGAGAACGCGAAGATTGCGATGCTTATCCAGAAACTTACGGGGTCCTCGCTGATGCTCCCGAAGTTGTCTTTAGTCATGAGCAGCACGGCGGCTGCGGCGATGAGTCCCACGATGGCGGGGCGCAATCCGCCGAACACGTCCTTCACCACCTTTGAGTCCTTGTGGGTGATGAGATAACGGCTGATGAGAATCATGATGATGAACGGCAGCCAGATTATCGAGAGCGACGCCAGGACAGAGCCGAGCACTGCCGCCCATTCGGGATAGCCGGCGTGCAACACGGAAGTGTAGCCTGCGTATGTGGCGGCGTTGATGCCGATAGGGCCTGGCGTGGACTGGCTTATCGCCACTATGTCTGTAAACTCGGCGTTGGTCATCCAATGGTTCTTTACCACCACCTCATTGTGTATCAGCGAGAGCATCGCATAGCCGCCGCCGAAATTGAACGTGCCTATCTTCGTGAATATGATGAATATCTTTAGAAATATCATAATTTGGATTTTGAGTTTAGAGTTATTCGAATTTAGAGTTTAGAATTAAGAATCAGGCAGACAGCTCTCAATTCTTCATTTTTCATTTTTAATTCTTCATTCTTCATTCTTCATTCTTCATTCTTCATTCTTAATTTCCCCCATAGCCATCCGCCTACTCCGGCAGCTATTATTATAAGTATAGGCGAAACGCCGAAGAGGGCGATGAGGGCACAGCATACGATGGGAATCCAGATGTTGCGCCACGAGAGCTTCGCCGTCTTCGCCATGGTGAAACAGGGCGAAGCGATGAGCGCCACCACTGCCGGGCGCACTCCACGGAAGAACTTGCCCACGTATGGATTGTCCTTGAAAGCCTGGAAGAAGATGGCTATCAGCAGGATTGCCAGTATCGAGGGCAGGGCGATTCCCACAGCCCCCACTATGCCGCCCCACACTCCGCGGAGCTTGTAGCCGATGTGGCTCGCCATGTCGATGGCGAAGATGCCGGGCGTGGTCTGCGCCACCACCATGATGTCCATGAATTCCTGCTTGTCCATCCATCCCTTCTTGTCCACGAACTCGCGCTCCATGATGGGAATCATGGCGTATCCGCCGCCGAGGGTGAAAGCACCGATTTTGTTGCAGGTGAGGAAAAAGTCCAAAAGCATATTCCGTTGTCTTTTTTATTCCGGTTCCGCATGTACGCCATGCGCTGCGCTATATGAATATGTATTTCATCACGAACAATACCGCCAGCACATACAGCGTGGGGTTAAGCTTCTTCCAGTTTCCGCAGAGCATGTTGATTGCCACATAGGCTATGATGCCGCACAGGATTCCGTCGGAGATGCTGTATGTGAGCGGCATCATCACGAGGGTGATGAATGCCGGGATAGACTCGGCAAAGTCATTCAGGTTGATGTCCTTTATCGGCGCGAGCATGTAGAGGCCCACGATAACGAGCACCGGTGTGGTTGCCGCTGCCGGAATGGAGAGGAAGAGCGGTGCGAAGAAGAGCGCCACGAAGAAGCATACCGCCGTGGAGAATGCCGTGAGACCCGTGCGTCCGCCTTGTGCCACTCCCGATGCGCTCTCCACGTATGTCGTGGTGGTGCTTGCCCCCAGACAGGCTCCGGCCATCGTGGCCACGGCGTCTGCCATGAAAGCCTTGTTCAGTCCCGGTATGCGCCCGTCCTTGCGCATCATGCCCGCCTTGGTGCATACGCCCACGAGGGTTCCCATCGTGTCGAAAAGGTCGATGAAGAGGAACGTGAACACCACTATCACCATATCGATGGTGAAGATGTTGTGCCATTCGAACTTGCAGAATATCGGGGCTATCGATGGCGGCGTGTCCATCACTCCGTTGAGCTCCGTTATGCCCATCGGTATGCCGATGAGCGCCGTGCCGAGGATGCCGATGAGCAATGATCCCGGCACCCGCTTTATCACGAGCACGGAGGTCATTATGATACCTATCACGCCGAGCAGCGCCGAACCCTGCGAGAGTTTTCCGATGCTCACCAGAGTGGCGTGGTTCTCCACGATGATGCCGGCATTCTTCAGTCCGATAAAGGCGATGAAGAGTCCGATGCCCGCCCCTATCGCCATCTTGAGCGATGCCGGAATGGCGTCAACGATGAGCGTGCGCACCTTGGTGAGCGTGAGCATCACGAAGATGAATCCCTCGATGAGTATGGCGGTGAGGGCAAACTGCCATGAGTAGCCCATCGTCATGCACACCGTGAAGACGAAGAAAGCGTTGAGTCCCATTCCCGGAGCCAGGGCGAAGGGTTTCTTGGCGTATATCGCCATGGCGAGCGTGCCCACGATGGCGGCGAGTGCCGTGGAAGTGAACACGGCGTCGGTGTCCATGCCCTGGGATGCGAGGCTCGCAAAGATGCTCGGGTTGACGGCGAGGATATACGCCATGGTGAGGAAGGTGGTCATTCCTGCCATCACCTCTGTCTTTATATTGTGTTTCGACGGGTCGAAACCGAAGAGTTTTTCCAACATGACTATCTTCTTTCTTCTTTATTGTTACATTCCGTGCTGCATGAAGCGCTGCTGGGCGAGTGCCTCGTATTTGGTGCCGGGTCTGCCGTAGTTGGCAAACGGGAAGATGCTTATTCCGCCGCGCGGCTTGAAGAGTCCCGTCACTTCGATATAGCGCGGGTCCATCAGCTTCACCAGGTCTTTCATGATGATGTTCACGCAGTCTTCATGGAAGTCGCCGTGGTTGCGGAAGCTGAAGAGATACAGCTTCAGGCTCTTGCTCTCCACCATTTTCACGTCGGGGATGTATTTGATGATAATCTCGCCGAAGTCGGGCTGTCCGGTAATCGGACAGAGGGTTGTGAACTCGGGGCAGTTGAACTGCACCCAATAGTCGTTCTCCTTGTGCTTGTTCTCGAAGGTCTCGAGCACCTCGGGAGCATAGTCCATCCTGTACTCCGTCTTCTTGCCGAGGGCGTGCAGGCCCTCGTCTTTTCTGTTTTCGCTGTTTGTCATTGTTATTAAATACTCCTTATTCTCCAGATATTATAGCTTATGCCCTCGTCGTAGGCGTCCTCGCCCTCAAGCTCCTTGGTCTTCCTCACCACGCGGATGGTTACGGGCAGCACGATGATTTCGTATGCCGTCTTGAGGAGCACCTGCGATGCCACGAGCATCGGAATCTCGCTCCACGGCACCACGCCGCCCAGGGCCAACGGGAAGAATATCACCGAATCCGCCGCCTCGCCGTACACCGTACTCATTATGGCGCGCAGGGCGAAGCGCTTTCCTCCGTCGGAAACTTTCATGCGGCTCATCACGTAGGCATTGATGAACGAACCGGCGAGGAACGCGATGAACGACGCGGCGGCAATGCGCGGCGCCAGTCCGAACACGGCATGGAAGCCCTCCTCATTCTGCCAGTAGGGAGCTCCCGGGATAGCATCGCAGAGGGCGCCGAATGCCACGAAGATAAAGTTCATCAGGAATCCCAGCCAGATGAGCAGGCGCGCCTTGCGGTAGCCCCACACCTCACACACGCAGTCGTTTATGATATACGACACGGGAAACACCAGCAGTCCGCCGGTGATGCTGATCGGTCCGAAAGATATCTGCTTTGTCTCGAGCACGTTTGCCGTAATCAGGCATACGCAGAAGAGCACGCTGAAAAGCATGAACAGCACGCTCACTTTATTTTCATTTCTATTCATAATCCTTGTTTTGTTTAGTCTCCGCCACCCCTACGGATGCCACGGAGTCAGGGAGGTTTATCAAGCACTCGCCGATTCTGTTCCAGCCTTCTCCTCTCAGAAAGCGGCTGCAAAGTTACTCATTTTTTCGTTTCCTTCCAAATAAATTCTATTGACAAGCTTACGGGGAGACAAGCTGACAAGGAGACGAGAAAACAAGCAGACAAGCATATCTGATGAAGCTTCAGCCACTATATATATAATAAGGTGTTCAAGCTCTTGGTTCAGACAGAAGTCGGATGCTTGCAAACGACAAGGGTGGTTCCCCGCTTTTGTCCGGCACCATTGTCCGGAGTGAAGGGCAGTAAAAAAAAAGCGAACTTCCACAGTAGAATGCAGTTTTTTTTCGTATGTTTGCAACCAAACGGGGATACCGATACGTCTAACAGACAAAGAAACAAAAACGACAAAGATATGAAAAAGATTTTAGCAGCACTCATGGCAGGAATGATTCTGACAGGCACCCTGCCGGCAACAGCACAGCATCACCGACACACTCCGTTGGCAAGCGTAAAGGCGACACAGCAGACAGACGAGAACGGCAACACGAAAGCCTCAGCGGCCATCGTGGCATACTCCGACACGGCAAGTGTGGACTCGGCAAACGTGGACACTGTCGGCTTTAACGCCGATGCCGGCACGCAGGGATGGGACGAGCCGTACGACATAGACGGGCTTGCCAAATTGATGGGCAATGCCTTCGTGCCCATAGCCATAGTATTCATCATGTTCTTCCTCGCACCGGTGATGATAATCGCCCTGATAATCTACTTCGTCATCAAATCGCGCAAGCAGAAGATACAGCTCGCCGAACTGGCGCTGAAGAACGGGCAGCCCATACCGCAGGAAGTGGCCCAAACCAAGCCTCAGCCCAACGACCAGGCGCTCTGGGAGAAGGGAGTGAAGAGGATGTTCCTCGGCATAGGCATCGTGATATTCGCCAGTTTCATACACAGCAGAATGTTTATGGGCATCGGATTCCTCGTGGCACTCTATGGCGCAGGACTCGCCGTAGTGGCATGGACCACAAAGAAGAATATTGCACCGACAGCCAACAATACCGACGCCAACATCCCTGATTCCCACGCCAACACGACGGACCCGGGCAACAAGACCGCAAACGGCGAAGGCACTACGGCAACCCCAAACGAAGAGGTTTAGATCGGAAGCTTCAAATTCAAGACTCTTGATTGAAAACCCTTAATCGCAGCGAAGCGGGAACAACTCTGAGTTGGCTTTCCCTTCGGCCGCCGAACTTCGTTTCTTAACTCCCAACTCTAAATTCCAATTATGAATGATATAACTCTTGTTACGCAAGTGGTGGTATTTGGCAACAAGCGCGCCTTCGACGCGCTGTTGCGCAAATACCAGTCGCAGGTGAGGCGCTTCCTCCTCGGCTTGACCGTGGGCGACAGCCAGCTTGCCGACGACCTTGCGCAGGAGACGTTCATAAAGGCATACATGAACATCGGAAAATTCCGCGGACTGTCATCCTTCTCCACATGGATAATGCGCATAGCATACAACACACACTACGACTACCGACGCACGCACCACCAGACCGAAGACGCCGACACACCGGCAGTGGCAGCCCGAAGCGGAGGGACAACGACAGACTGCGCCCTGGGCATGGACATACTCAACGCCCTCGCCACGCTGAAACCCGAAGAGCGCACCTGCATAACGCTGCAGCTCATCGAGGGGCAGCCAATAGACAAGATAGCGAGCATAACGGGAATGACAAGCGGCACGGTGAAATCACACCTGCACCGCGGAAAGGAGAAACTGACAACCTATCTAAAGAACAACGGATATGAAAGAAGATAAGAACGACATGCTACTGGACGAGTTTTTCTCACACGCCAGACAGGCGGAAATCCCCGACGAAGGATTCTCCGACAGCGTGATGCAGAGCATCGACGCTCTGGGCGACAAGCGTCTGGAGCGTCTGTCGCGCATCTGGACAGCCGTATGCACCCTGCTCGGAGCGGCATTCGTCATATTCTCGGCAGCCAAAGCCGGATTCCATCTGTACAGCGCAAAGGAAATAGCGGGCTTGGTCATCTCGCACTTCGCACGCATGATGCACGGCATCCTGGCCCTGAATCCGGCCGACATACCGCAATACGTCTACGCCATCCCGCTCCTCGTAACCATTCTGCTCGCCATCCTCATAATAAAGAAGGAAGGCAGACAGACGGTCTTATACTAAGCCGTTGGCGGAATGGACATCCGCATCAAGGCTCTCTTCGCCGGCCGGAAAGCAATGCTTCTCCGTACGTCCCACTATAGTGAAAAGTATTTCTCACTGCAGTGGGATTCATTTTTCACTATTGTGAGAAATACTTTTCACTATAGTGGGACGACCGATGAAGCACCCATACCTCATATCAAAAAGGATATGTTTTTCATTAAAAATACGCCATTATCATCATTTTAATCTAAAAGTTTGTTATTTGCATAGCAATAAACAATGCAGGATAAACTTTTTGCATTAACTTTGCGAAAAAGATTGGATAATGATCAGGATTGACATAAGGAGAATTAAATTTGCACGGTTGCTGCTGCTGGTATACTTGCCACTGCTGATAGCCGTCACTTTCCACCACCATTCGGAAGCGGAAAGGGCAAGTGCCGTTCCCTTCTGCCAGGACTGCATCAACCATGTTCACCACGACGGCCACCTGACGGCACATACCTCGTTCAGTCACGACTGCGTATTGTGCCAGTTGCAAAGTTTGCCGTATGTGGTTCCTACGACAGTAAGGATTGCCGTGTTCATGGCAATCGCCCACATCGTCTACATTGTGTCTTGTCCGTTCGTCAAGAGGCGTGAGGACGATATCCTATCCACCCGTGCCCCACCGGCACCGGCTTCTCTTTAGCTTTTTATATTTTATAAATGGTAGAATTGTCGGCTGGCATCAGCATTGGAGCCAATGTCTGCCGGTCATACGCATGCAGCCTTATCCGTCTGCAAGCATCAAATACCCGTGCATAAGCCCGAACATGCTTGGGACAACGTATATATTGGTGTCTACGGCATGAGGTTTCTGCATGTAATTATTCACACTTAATTTAAAAAAAAGACAAATGAAATCAAAGATTCAGCAGTTGGCACTCGCAGCAGGAGTGCTTACAGTCTCATTTGCGGCACAGGCAGCACCGGTGGCAGTGAATGAAGACTTTGCAAACACCGTGGTCAAAGCTACAGACGCCAATGTCTACGGACACGTGAAGGACAAGAACAACGGCGAGCACATGCCGTATGTCACCATCCGACTGAAGGGAACCACGATAGGGACAACAACAGACAATACTGGACACTATTTCCTGAAGAACCTGCCGGAAGGCACGTTCACCATAGAGGTGTCTTATCTGGGATACAAGACGCAGGAGAAGACGATTACGATAAAGAAGGACGATACCACAGAGCTGAACTTCCAGCTGGAGGCCGACGACGTGGCCCTCGACGAGGTGGTGGTGTCGGCTAACAGAAGCGAAACCAAGCGGAGACTCGCTCCTAACCTGGTGAATGTGATAAACACGAAGCTCTTTGACATGACACAGAGCGCCTGTCTGGCACAGGGACTCAACTTCCAGCCCGGTGTGAGGACGGAAGACAACTGCCAGAACTGCGGATTCACGCAAGTGAGGATAAACGGACTCGACGGTCATTACTCGCAGATTCTCGTAGACTCGCGCCCTGTGTTCTCCGCCCTCAACGGTGTGTATGGGCTGGAACAGATTCCGGCAAACATGATAGACCGCGTGGAGGTTGTGCGTGGCGGAGGGTCTGCCCTCTACGGCGCGTCGGCTATCGGCGGAACGATAAACATCATAACGAAGGAACCGACACGCAACTCGGCATCGTTCGGCCACACGCTGATGTCGCAGGGCGGTTCAAACTCGTTTGACAATATCACGAGCGGCAACGTGTCGCTCGTTACCGGCGACAACAAGGCTGGCATCTATGCCTACGGACAAAGCCGCAGCCGCAATGGCTACGACCACGACGGCGACGGATATACGGAACTGCCGGAGCTGAAGAACCAGACCTTCGGCCTGAGCTCTTATCTGCGCCTCAGCCCCTACTCCAAGCTCAGTCTGCAGTATCACGCCATAAAGGAGTTCCGCCGCGGAGGAAACAATCTCGACATGCCGGAGCACATGGCAAACATCACGGAGCAGGTGGACCACAACATTCAGGGCGGCGGACTGACCTACGACCTGTTTACGCCAAACGAGAAGAACCATCTTTCGGCATACTTCTCTTTCCAGACCACAGCACGCAAGAGCTACTACGGCGGCATCGGCGAGGGAACGGAAGAGGATATTGAAGTTGCCGACAAGGCATACGGCAGGACCCATGACTTCACTTATGTGTTCGGCTCACAGTATGTCCACTCATTCAGCAAGCTTCTGTTCATGCCGTCCGACCTCACCCTCGGAGCGGAGTATAACTACGACGGGCTGAAGGATGTTATCCTGGGCTACGACCGCAACTTCAAGCAGCACACCAACATCGGGAGCTTCTACTTCCAGAACGAATGGAAGAACAAGCAGTGGAGCTTCCTGCTCGGCGGCAGACTCGACAAGCATAACCTTATCGACCACATGATTTTCAGTCCGCGAGTGAACCTGCGCTACAACCCTACGGAGAACATCAACCTCAGACTGACCTATGCCGGAGGATTCCGTGCGCCGCAGGCTTTCGACGAGGATCTGCACGTTGGCGTGGTAGGCGGTGAAAGACTCGTTACGGTGCTTGCCGACAATCTGAAGGAGGAGCGCTCCAACAGCTTCAGTCTTTCTGCCGACATGTACCATAAGTTCGGCGACGTACAGACGAACCTCTTGGTTGAGGGCTTCTATACCAACCTCGACAACGTGTTCGCCCTGCGCCAGCTCGACAAGCCGGATGCACAGGGGAACACCGTGCAGGAACGCTACAACGCTTATGGAGCCAAAGTGTTCGGACTTAACCTCGAAGGCAAGGCAGTGTTCACCAAGTGGTTCACGCTGCAGGCAGGACTGACACTGCAGAAGAGCATGTACGACGAGGCAATATCATGGAACGACGAAGTGCCTGAGCAGAAATACAGGAGAATGATGCGCACGCCGAACACCTACGGCTACTTCACCGCATCGTTCACACCGCTGAAGCGGCTCACTGCATCCGTCACGGGCAACTACACAGGCAGCATGCTCATCGGCCATTCTGCCGGTTCGGGCGTGGAAAGCCCCGTGGCTGTGGAAACGCCTACGTTCATGGAGATGAACTTCAAGGTGGCATACGACTTCCCTGTCTATAAGTACATGACGCTGCAGGTAAACGCAGGAATACAGAACTTCACCAACGCCTACCAGAAGGACTTCGACAAGGGATGGAACCGAGATTCAAACTATGTCTATGGCCCGTCGCTGCCACGAAGTTATTACGTGGGAGTGAAAATGAGCTACTGATACATACAAAAAGGCAATGCACCAATCCTGTTTATTCGGCGCATTGCCTTTTTTTTTTCGGGAATAAACTATATCTACCAGAAAGACAGAGCTAATATTTTTATAAGTAATCAGCATTGATGATTCTTTCCAAGCCATATTTACCACTTCCCTCCATAAACCATGAGAAATATAATATTACATTACTAAATTATTAAAATAAGCACTTGTATATAAAGAAAAAAAATAATACATTTGCAGCACATCAGTATACAGACAACAAACAAAACTTTAAACATGAAGAAATTACTGCTTACTATTATCGTTGCACTGACATCTATGATAACAAGTGCCCAGGAAAAAGAATATAACGACGGCTTTTTCGTAGCATATCTTACGGAAACCAACGACAAGGACGTGAAATGCGACGTCTACCCGTCGGAGGTTTCAGAACAAGACATTCAGAATCTGATGGACGGCGGGAGATACATAACGTCTGTGATATATACAAAAAGCGGCGGAATTGTTTTACACAGGGCAAACACTGACAACATAAAGCAGATTTATACGATATGCAGCAGCTGGAATCTGAAAAAGCTCTGCAAGCAGAAATTTAAAGAAGGCTATGTGCTTAATTATTATAACAGCCAGCGCAAATATGCCATTTTCAACCATAACCCTAAGGCTAAAGTCATGAAGTTCATTTCTACAGTAAACTTTAACCAGAAAAAGCTCGATAAGCTCAACCAAAAAGGGCTGTTCGTAACTATTGTTAATTCATATACTTATATAGCGTATGACGGACAAGACAACATAAAGAAACAAATCTATGAGCATACAACAAATCATGGGGACAACATAGTGGATAAATTCGGAAGAGCTCCAAAAACAAATTTTATAAGTTCAGTTACAACGTCATATAACAAATATGGCAATACTACATACTATAAATACATAAATAATGTCTACAAAGACGGTCGTCAAAGTGAACAGTCTATCGGGAACTTTGAGAACGTAGACAATTTCATAAAATACCTGAAAGGCAAAGTGACATCACGGTATAATTTGGTCGGTCTGTGGGGTGGCTGGGAGAACCGTGACTACAAGGCTGAGGAAGCCAGGGCTGCCGCAGCTGACGACATGAATATATTCGACATTCTCAGCGGACTGACCAATTCTATCAGCGGACTTACAGGCCACGGCAATGGCAACGCCAGCACGTACAACACTCCTGAAAGCGGCGGTACCGGTTCTACCTACAACCAATCGGCAGGGAGCAAAAGCGGTACAGGCAAATGCAGGCGTTGCAACGGCTCCGGCAAATGCTCGCCGACAAGCGGAGGCGGAAGGAAAAACGCATGCCACGGCAGCGGACTGTGCGGATATTGCAGCGGGACGGGCTGGATAAAGGCCGGTGGGTCTGAAGCCAAATGCACGGCGTGCAACGGCAAAGGAAAATGCAAGACCTGCGGCGGAACTGGCAAATGCCCTGTTTGCCACGGAAGCGGGAAATAAAAAATATAGTAACAAGATAATGTTACATAATCAATAAAATTACGGCCAAAGGATTGTTTTTTGAAACAAAAAGACTACCTTTGCACACGATTAAATCAATATCAATATTAATTATGGACGATTATCACGCGGAAAACATAAACTTGTAGGCGCAGGGATGGCAATGGCTCTCTCAGCTTGACAGCTCTGCGCTTGGACGTTTAGCCAAGTGGAGAACTAATCAAAATGAGAACATACTGGAAGACTAATGGCGGACTGAAAGCCATAAAGGAATGGGAGCCCAACTGCTGGATACAAGTGACGTGTCCGAGTGAGGAAGACCAGCAGATGCTGGTGGACGAGTATAAAATACCGGATTATTTTCTTTCCGACATCAGCGATACCGACGAGCGTGCCCGATACGAGTACGACGACGGATGGATGCTTATTATCCTGCGTATACCATACGTCAAGGAGATTCGCTCCCGCACGCCATACACCACCGTGCCGCTCGGCATCATACACAAGAGGGATGTGACCATCACCGTCTGCTTCTACGAGACGAACGTGATGATCGACTTCGTCAGCTACCAGCAGAAGCGCAACGAGGGATTCACCGACTACGTGGACATGATCTTCCGTCTGTTCCTCTCCTCCGCCGTGTGGTATCTGAAGAGACTGAAGCAGATAAACAGTCTGATAGAAAAGGCAAAGCGCAATCTGGACCGCGAGGTGAACAACGAGTCGCTCATCGGACTGTCACGCCTGCAGGACTCGCTGACATACTTCCAGACATCCATCCGGGGCAACGAGAACCTCCTTGCCAAGCTGAAGTTCAAGCTGCAGGTGGATGAGCTTGATGCCGACCTCATCGAGGACGTGAACATCGAGATGACCCAGGCAAGGGAGACCACAAGCATCTATTCGGACATTCTCGAATCCACGATGGACACATATTCTAGCATCATCAACAACAACATGAACACCGTGATGCGTACGCTCACATCCGTGAGCATCATCCTCATGTTCCCCACACTCATAGCCAGCCTGCTCGGAATGAACCTCATAAACGGCATGGAAGACAACAAGTTCGGTTTCCTCATAGCAATCGTCGTTTCGGTCATCATATCAGGCGTTTCGTGGTGGATATTCCGCCACAAGAGGCTTATTTAGCGAGAAAACATCAAAATTTATTGCGATAATTAGGAATTTACAATCTTTTTACGTAAGTTTGCAATTCATTTTAGTGCAGCTTTTCCTTACATATTATATATACGCATGATATGTAGCAGGGGGTGCATGGGCATCGCCCATTGCATAAAGAAGCGGCAAGTATTTATTTGGAACACCTATCACAAATTTAAAAAGTGAAGTAATGGACTCTCAAGAAAAATCTCTCGAACTCGAAAACGAGAAGAATGTAGAAATGACTCCAGCACAGGCAGCAGCCGATACAGCAGCAGCCCAGGAGAAGGTAGAAACAACAGAAGCCGCTGCCGAAGACACAGCCGGAACAGAAGCTGAGGAAAAGGCAGAGCCGAAAAGAATATACAAGAGCAAGGCGGAGGTTGTAGAAAGAATCAAGGAGCTGGCCCACGCTGAAGAAGTGCCGCAGAAGGACGAAGTGGACTACCTCAAGACGGTATTCTACAAACTGCACTTTGCAGAGAGAGAAGCCGAAATGAAGGCTTATCTCGACAACGGCGGAGACCCTGCCGCATACCAGGTACAGCCGGATGCCGACGAAGACGCATTCAAGGCGGAAATGGCTGTCATCAAGGAAAGAAGGGCAAAGCAGTTTGAAGAGCAGGAGAAGCTCAAGCAGGACAACCTGAAGAAGAAGCTCGAAATCATAGAGAAAATCAAGGCTATGGTGACCTCTCCCGAAGAGGCGAACAACTCATACCAGGAGTTCAAGCAGCTGCAGCAGGAATGGAAGGAAATAAAGCCGGTGCCGGCAGAAAACGCCAACGAGCTTTGGCGCAACTACCAGCTATACGTGGAGCAGTTCTACGACCTGCTCAAGCTGAACAGCGAAGCACGCGAATACGACTTCAAGAAGAACCTCGAAATAAAGACCAAGCTCTGTGAGGCTGCCGAGAAGCTCGCCGACGAGGAGGACGTGATAAGCGCATTCCACCAGCTGCAGGAGCTGCACAACGAGTACCGTGAGAGCGGACCCGTGGCTAAGGAGCTGCGCGAAAGCATCTGGAGCCGCTTCAAGGCTGCATCTACAGTGATAAACAAAAAGCACCAGCAGCACTTCGAAGACCTGCGCGCCAAGGAGGAGGAGAACCTCAACAAGAAGACCGCTCTCTGCGAGAAAGTGGAGGCCATCGCCAAGGAGGAGAACAAGAAGGCTGCCGACTGGGAAGAGCATACGAAGCAGATCATAGAAATCCAGAACGAATGGAAGACCATCGGCTTCGCTCCGCAGAAGATGAACGTGAAGATATTCGAGCGCTTCCGTGCAGCATGCGACGATTTCTTCGGACGCAAGTCGGCATTCTTCACCGAGATGAAGAAGGAATTCGCCGAGAACGCCGAGAAGAAGAAGGCTCTCGTGGAGAAGGCTCAGGCACTCACCGACAGCACCGACTGGAAGGCTACAAGCGACAAGCTCATCGCCCTGCAGAAGGAATGGAAGACCATCGGAATGGTGCCGAAGAAATACGGCGACCAGCTATGGAACGACTTCCTCGCCGCCTGCAACCACTTCTTTGAAGAACGCAACAAGGCAAACGCCGGAACACGCAACGTGGAGCGCGAGAACCTGGAGAAGAAGCAGGGCATCATCGCCCAGCTCAAGGCACTGCTCGAGGATGCCGGCGACGACACACAGGCTACAGTGAAGAAGCTCACGGAGGAATACAACGCCATAGGCCACGTGCCATACAAAGAGAAGGACAAGCTCTATGACGAATACCACGCCGTGCTCGACAAGATATTCAAGGAACTGAACATCTCAACGGCACGCCGCCGTCTGGACAGCTTCAAGACTAACCTGAAGAACGTGGCAAAGCGTGGCGAAGACGCTCTCGACAACGAGCGCGGACGACTGATGCGCCGTGCCGACCAGATGAAGCAGGAGATACAGACCTACGAGAACAACCTCGGTTTCCTCAACGCGTCAAGCAAGAAGGGCAACAGCCTCATCGACGAGATGAACCGCAAGGTGCAGAAGCTGAAGGACGACCTCGAGCTCATCAAGCAGAAAATCAAGGCCATCGACGCCGAGGACAAATAAAGAAGACTGACCCCACGCAAGTTTCCCATAACTTGCTGACATAAACAAAGCTGACAAGTGGCAAGGATATACGTTTCAAACCCGACATCGCTGACTGAAAGCATCGGTTGGAAAACAAATCTCCTTATCACTCGTCAGCTTTCTTCGTTTAAGGCATAACGCAATCATACTGAACCCCAACAACATATCAGAACATGAAAACAATACAAAACAAACTCCTGGCTGCAGTCATTCTTCTTTTACTGGCAACCATTAACTGCGCTGCACAGAACCGTTTCCCTGACGGCGAAACGCGATATTATGCCACCGCAGACAAAAGCATCATTTTCAACCTGCAATTTTATTACGACAAAGGCGACCGCTGCGCTATATACAAGAACAATGCGTGGCGCGGAGGAATAAAGCTGAAGGATTTCGGCATGAAAAACGGCAAGGCTGACTATGGACAATTCAAAGACATGCCACGCATCGGTGCCAACTATACAGTGTACTACGAACGTGTGCGCAACTACTTGCTTAGCTGGTTGCAATCTATGCTCGTATCGCCAGACTTTTCACACATAACCATCAAGGGAGCATACAACTACTCAGCTTCATTCAGCCGGATAAACAAGGCCGAATACGACCGTCTGTACGCCAAATTCACAAAGCGAAACAGTGGCGGAAGTTATTCTTCCGGCAATAGCGGATACGTAGCACCTCCACGCGGCACGAAGAAGCCGTCGGCAAGAATCGTGAAAGTCGCATGCTATGCGTGCAAGGGAACACGCCGATGCGCCATCTGCGGCGGCACAGGCGACATGGGAGACTCACACAACTTCTACAAGGAAAAGGTGGTGATGCGTTGCAGCACATGCTGTGGCACAGGAACCTGCCAAAGCTGCTACGGCAAAGGGTACACGACAAAAGTAGTATCCGACTAAGCGCCCAAAGGTATTTCCCTGACTTATTATCCGGAATTTTGTGATTCCAGACCATAAAAACCTTGGAATTTTGTGATAAACTCGCTCAAAAACCTTGGAATTTTGTGATTTCATCCCTTGATATGCTTGGAATTTTGTGATAAAAACACTATCTTTGCAGCACATACTCATTGAATATGAAACTGTTACAAAGAAAAATAGACAAAATCCTAAGGGATTGGAAACAGACAGAAAACAAGATGCCTCTTATAGTAAAAGGAGCAAGGCAGATTGGGAAGACAACTTCCATCATGCAATTTGCCACCGAAAACTATAAGAACGTCATTGCCATAAACTTCGTGTTGCAGAAAAAATACAAGGCCATTTTCGATGACAGCTACGAAGTTGAGGATATCGTCAGGAACATAACCTTGATTGATCCCAGCCTCAATTTTGAAGCTGGAAACACTCTGATATTCTTTGACGAGCTACAAGACTGTCCTGCATGCGCCACAAGTCTGAAGGCATTCTGCATAGACGGAAGATACGACGTGATTTGTTCCGGTTCGCTGATGGGCATCAACTACCGTGAGATAGAATCCAACAGCGTAGGCTACAAGCAGGACTATACCATGCACTCGATGGACTTCGAAGAGTTTCTATGGGCAAAAGGATACGACAGCACCTTCATTGAACATCTATACAACAAGATGTGCAGCATCACTCCACTATCAAATTTGGAGATGGAAACTTTGGGAGAAATCTTCAGGGAATACATGACCATCGGCGGTATGCCTGCCGTAGTCAACAGCTTCATAAACAACGGCAACTACAGCGGGACTCTAATGATGCAACGCCAGCTGCTGCTCGACTACGAGGAGGACATCACAAAATATGCACAGGGCCTCGACAAAGGGAAAATCAAGAATATATACAACCATATCTCGGTATTTCTCGGACAAGACAACAAGAAATTCCAGATCAGCAAGATTGCACATGGAGCAAGAAACAGGGAATACGTTGGTACCGTGGAATGGCTGCGTGATGCCGGCATCGTGAACGTATGCTATTGTCTCGCACAGGTATCGCTTCCGCTGAAAGGGAATTACGATCCAAAATCATACAAGCTATACTATAAAGACACGGGACTACTCGTTGCCTCCCTCGACGAGGAGTCACAGGAAGACATGCGCGTCAACAAGAACTACGGCACTTACAAAGGAGCAATATACGAAAACATCGTAGGCGACATGCTTGTAAAGCAAGGGTACGACCTGTATTTCTACCGCAACGAGAAATCTACTATAGAAATGGACTTCTTCATCCGCGACACATCATCGCTGATACCAATAGAAGTGAAAGCAACAGACAATGCCACTAAGTCGCTCTCCAAACTTACAGCTGCTGACGGCAAATATCCAGAAATAAAATACGGGATAAAGCTCTGCAACAAGAACATCGGTTTCAACGGACATTTCTACACCTTTCCCTACTTCCTCACGTTTCTGTTGAAGAGATTTGTAAGGAGGGAACTTGAATAAATCCCCTCTCTCCACCCTTCATGCGGAGATTACCGTCTCTATTCTCCGCAAATTTGCGGAGAATAGATCGTTTATTCTCCGCATGACTTGCGGAATAAGGAGAAAAAGAGTAAGTTTGCAGGCGGAAGTTACGAAAAGAGTGTAATTTAT
>ULRN01010777.1_pt1 | contig 16766 bp, 10 predicted proteins | sample 1955461 | NCBI WGS metagenome assembly ULRN01 (sample SAMEA4835683, study PRJEB28245) | human gut metagenome | biome: gut microbiome; material: fecal sample | place: Denmark | collected 2008 | reverse complement strand
TGTTCGCTATCCTAATAGGTTTTCGGACAGCCTCCCCCACATAGTATTGGCAGCTGCAGGCATCACCAATAGTAAGGCCATAAGAATGGCTTTCATTAGATTTGATTTAACCATGAATAAAAATGTTGATACTATAATTTTTAATAAAATGCTATCGCTGAGTATAACAATCTCAAATTGACATTCAAACTATTTACATTCCAATATTGTCAATCGGGGTGCAAAGGTATAACTTTTTTAAAAAAAGACATTATTATAATCCCCCAAATGTGTAAAAGAACATTAACTTATAACAGACATTATTTCTTCTTAATATTATTTTACAATCTTACAGACCCCGTTCAGCATCCCGGAAAAAGCGCCGAACAACGAATTTGTACATATTTCCTCAAGATTATTCTTTAGTTCGCCAGAAAAAAGGTATATTTGCGAAACGAAAAGCATAGTGACATCTTATGAAGAAAACCCTTACAAACTTTATCAGACTCCTGACCGGAAAGAAAGGAACGGTATACCTTATTATATGTATGGCTGCAGCGTTTTCCCTCACGTCATGCAAGAAACATACAGCCGTCAGCGGACTGCAGAAGCAGAAAGCCATGGCAGACAGCATCATGCGCCATATCGACGACACAACGGCTGTGAAGCTCCAGATGGAGAAATACCACAAGGAGAAAAACCTTGTGGGCGAAATGATGGCGCTGAAGCGCCTCGGCAAGATATACCGCGAGGGCAACCGCTATTTTGAATCCATCGACTGCCACCAGAAGGAGATGGAGATAAGCAAGGAACTGGGCGACACAATCGATATGGTGCAGGCTCTCAACGACATTGGCACTAACTTCCGCCGGCTGGGAATTCTCGACGAGGCTTCCAACTACCACTACCTCGCACTGAAGATAAGCAATGCCTACAGCGACAAGAACGACAAGGTGGCGAAGAAGAACAAGGTGAAGGCGCTCAACGGCATAGGCAACATCTGTCTGACGCTCAACGACAACATCACGGCAGACTCCGTGTTCCGTGCGGCACTCGCCGGAGAGAAGGAGCTCGGGAGCGATCTCGGACTGGCCATCAATTACGCCAACCTCGGTTCGCTCTTCCAGGACAAGGGACAGACGGACTCGGCGTGGGTGTACTACCGGCAGTCGATGAAACACAATAAGGCGGCAGGCTCCGACCTCGGCATCGCCCTATGCCACAACTACTTCGGGCGGCTCTACGAAGAGGCGGGCAACATGGCGAGGGCCGAAAGGGAATACAAGCGGTCGTATGCCATAATGACCGAGAAGGCCGACCGCTGGCATTGGCTTGAGTCGTGTCTCGCCCTGGCGAAGGTTTACGTGAACAGCGGCGACACTGACCACGCACGCCGATATCTCGCGGAAGCCAAGGAGGAGGCGGAGAAACAAGGTTCCGTGGAGCATCTCGCCACCATCTACACGCTATACTACGAACTCTACAAGAAACAGGGGAACAGCCATGACGCACTGGCATGCTACGAAAAAAGCCGCGAGTTCAGCGACAGCGTGCTCAACGAGAAAGACCTCATCCACATGCAGAACGTGAGGATAAAATACGAATACGACAAGCGCCAGGCCGAAATCGACACGCTCAACAACGACTATATGACGGAGCGTGCGATGAAGAAGCTCAGCGTGGCAATCCTCGTCATCATCATCATGCTGGCCATCACCGTCATCAGCTTCCTATGGTATGCACTGAAGATGAGGAAACGCAAGCAACGCATGATGCAACAGACGGAGAGTATGCGCACATCATTCTTCACCAACATCACCCACGAATTCCGAACTCCGCTTACAGTCATCCTCGGTTATTCCGCACAGATGCAGGAGGGGAAGATAAAGCCGGAGGCGCTCAGCCATACGGGCGAGATAATAACGCGGCAGGGAAAACAGCTCCTGTCGCTCATAAACCAGCTGCTCGACATATCGAGAATCAAGTCGGCCGTGGGCAAGCCCAACTGGCAGCACGGCAACATCGTGCGCTTCGTATCCATGCTCACCGAGAGCTTCATCGGCGCCGCCGAGAGGAAGGGAGTGAAGGTGGAACACAGGCATGAGGGCGACGTGACGGACATTGACTTCGTGCCCGACTACGCCCTGAAGATTATAGCCAACCTCATGTCGAACGCCCTGAAGTTCACGCCCCAGGGCGGAGACATCATCATAACCACGGCAGTAAAGCAGGGCAAGTTCCTGTTGAGAGTGGAAGACCACGGTATCGGCATGTCGGAAGAAGACTGCAAGCACATCTTCGAGATGTTCTACCAGAGCAACAACAAGCTCATGAGCCTGGGTTCGGGAGTGGGACTGACGCTCGTGAAGCAGATCGTGGACTCGCTCAACGGCAAGATAAGCGTGGAGAGCCATCTGGGCAAAGGCACCACGTTCACCATACAGCTGCCTACGGTATGCAGCGACAAGTCGCTCGTGCAGACGGCGAAGTCCGTATCCGTGGACAGCGACACCATACTGGAAGCAGAAACCGGTTCGCCCGCCAAGGCACCGGCAATGACCGACGACAGCGAGGAAGCGGATGCTGACAGCGGACGGCCTATCATCCTCGTGGTGGAAGACAACGAGGACGTGGCGGAATACATGTGCAGCTGTCTGGGCGACGAATACGACGTGAGAGTGGCAAAAGACGGAGAGGTGGGTCTGGAGAAGGCCAGCAAGATAGTGCCGGACATCGTGATAACCGACCTGATGATGCCGAAGAAAGACGGACTGCAGCTATGCGAGGACATACGGCAGTCGGACATCCTCTGCCATATCCCCGTGGTGATGGTGACGGCCAAGAGCTCAAAGGACGACAAGCTGGAGGGACTCAAGACCGGAGCCGACGCATATATCAACAAACCGTTCAGTGCCGAGGAACTTCTGCTCACCATCAACAACCTGCTGGAGCGCCAGAAGCTGATGAGAAAGAAATTCGCCAAGGCGGCAGAGACCGTTTCGCTGAAGACAACCGCTACAGACTCCGGCACGCCAAGCGAGAGCAAGGACATGCTTCCGGAGCGCGAAGAGGCCTTTATAGCCAAGCTTAACGCCATAATCGACGACAACATGCTCCATGGCGACATCAGCGTGGACACCATTGCCTCTCTGCTCTGCATGACGGGGCAGCAGCTGCGCCGCAAACTATTCTCCATAACAGGCGAGACACCAGCCTATTACATCAAACGGGCACAGATGTATGCTGCAAAGAGAATCATGGATGCCAATGCAGGTCTGTCCATCAGCGACGTAGCAGGGAAATGCGGATTTTATGACACTTCGCATTTCACCAGATGCTTCAAGAACATCTTCGGAATCACGCCTACGCAATACAGGAGAGACGGTTTGCCGATGGCAGCCTCGGAGTGAAAACATGGTTAAAAGCACAGGCTGATGCCCGAAAAACGGGACAAAGAACCTTCAGAACGGTCATTTTGTAAAAAAATGGCCGTTTTTTTGTAAAAAATATCCTACTCACTTGACTGCATATTTCGTTCCTTTGCACTATAAAATAAACATAAAAACAAAGGGATATGAAAAAACTATTCATCAGACAAAAGAAATGCAGAACGGCGAAGCAGCTACTGCTTGCAATGATGCTCTGCCTGGCAAACATCCCGGCAATGGGAGATGTGGGCAAGAAATTCACAAGTGAAAAAACTGATTTCACCTTTACAATCCTCACTGAAGAGGAAGGTAACAATACGGTGAGCGTGGAGACAACACGAACGGGACTGAATATCGGTCCCGACGTGGTAATCCCCGCCACGGCAACCGACCCCTACAGCAAAATAGAATACAAGGTGACAAAGGTGGCATACTGTGGATTCTACAGAAAAGAAAACATCAAGAGCGTCACTATGGGCGAGAATATCCAGGAGATAGACAACAGTGCTTTCAGCGGATGCGAGAATCTCCAGACAGTCATTTTCAACACAGGCCTGAAGAGAATCGGATTCTATGCTTTCTATGAAACGGCTGTAGAAAACATCGTATTGCCCGAAGGGCTAGAAAGGCTGGAATACGAATGCTTCTATAACTGCAAGAAGTTGAAGAGCGTATCCTTGCCTACCACTTTCACTTATTCGCATGGAGACCATGACTGCAAGGAACAATTCTATGGATGTGAAATGTTTGAAGAAATCAGAGTACCCGACAACCATCCCACGATGAAGGTGAAGAACGGTATTCTCTACACATCAAACTTGAAGAAAGTGTTGCTCTGTCCGCCCGCAATGACCAATGTGAAGATAGAGCCTACGGTGACGACTCTGGACGAGGACTGCTTCTATGGCAACGGCATGACGGCTGTAACACTGCCGCAGGGACTGCGCACGATCAAAGACCGCGCCTTCGGAGATTGCCGGAATCTTGCGAAGATCATCATTCCGAAGTCTGTCAGCAAGGTGGGACAAAGACCCTTCTATGGTTGCGGGAATCTTACGGAACTGAAGGTGGAAGAGGGAACAGCATTCCAGATATTCCCCACGCAGCTGTATGATGGCACAGCCGTGAAAGACGTGGCAGTGCCCGAGGGAATCATCCGCATCAGCTGCTTCACGAGTCCGGTGGAGAACGTTACGATACCAAGCACTGTGGTATCGTTAGGACTTGGCTCATATACGGGATTCGCATGGGAAACATGCAAGAATGTAACTGTGGCCGAAGGAAATGCCATCTATGCCTCGATAGACGGAGTATTGTATAACAAGGCGAAGACAGAGATGATTACCTACCCCGCAGGAAGGGAAGACAAGGCATATACCATACCTGCCAATGCTAAAGCCATTGGAGACCTGGCTTTCCATGGGGCCAAGAATTTGCAGGAAGTGATATTCCACAATGGCGTGGAGAGTATCGGCAACTCAGCCTTTACCGATACAGGATTAAAGGCGGTAACCGTTCCCGGCACGATAAAGACACTGGGATATGCAGCCTTTGGATATTGCCGCAGTCTCGAAAGCGTCACTTTTGAAGAGGGAATCACCGAAATCCCAGGTTCAGGATTCCAAGGTTGCTGGGAACTTACCAATATCATAATGCCTTCAACGCTGAAAAGGATTGACGGCAACGCCTTCTGGGCGTGCTCAAAGCTGACGGAAATCAACTTTCCTGAGGGACTTGAGGAAATAGGCAGCCACGCATTCTACAATTGTGTGCAACTGGAAAAGGTGGAGTTCCCTGCAACGCTGAAACTCCTGGAAGAATCAGCCTTCGCTTCTTGCGACTCACTTGCCGAAGTGACATTCCACAGCAATCCGGAAATCGGAGAATTTGTTTTCGACAAGACAAAATGGCTTGACAGTCAAGAGGAAGGCATAGTCTACATCGGGACAGTGCTCTACGCCTACAAGGGAGCTATGCCCGAAGACTTCAAGATTGCAGCCGAAGATATCAGGGAGGGAACGACGATGATTGCCAACAGGGCATTGGACAGAAGGCAGCTTACAGAAATCACACTGCCCGAAAGCATCACGCATATCGGAACACGAGCATTCAAGAATGCCAGTTTCACCAGTATCAAAATCCCGGCCAGTGTGACGAGCATCGGCTCAAACGCATTCCCCGACATACCATTGGACAGCATTGTCGTTGACGGAGGAAACAGCTGCTACGGCAAAACAGGATGCTTCTTATACAACAAGCCTACGGGCGAAGCCGTGTTCTGCGACAGGAACATGGTGAATGACGAGCTGGTGATTCCGGATGAAATCGTGACATTCCATGAGGATATCATTGAAAGCAGGAACTGGCCGACAATCAGCATCGGCAAGAATTTCTCGCACTTCAACACCTACAAGGGCAAGAACAAGGAAATAGGAATAATCAACGGAATGAGTTTCGCACTGACGACAATCAATCTGTCTGAAGAAAATCCTTATTTCACCATGGTCGACGGCATTATGTATGACGCAAAACAAGAGACCGTAATCTGCTGTCCGCGCAAGAAAGCAATCACCAAGCTCACTATGCCAAAGACCGTGACACGTATCGGCAGGGAGGCTTTCTCGCAAAATGAGACCCTTGAAGAAGCCATTCTCTCGCCTAACACCATTGTCGTGGGCGAATCCGGATTCTTCGGATGCCGTATGCTGAAGAAGGTTGACCTGGGACAGAAGCTCACCACGCTTGAGGAATACGCCTTCTATGGATGCGACGAACTCACTACGCTCTGCGTTCCTGCCACGTTTACGGCATTCGGGGAGATGGGCGGAAAATCCTTTATGGGAAACATCAACTATATCATGTTTACCACTATCGGCGACATCGAAATCGACGTGTCTGAGGTGGACAGCGAGATAACGATTTCTTATCCGTGCGTGAACAATATCACTATTGAGGCCAACCCGTATGTTACGCTCGAGCCTTACTCTGGAATTTACGAGGACGGACAGATCACGAAGCAGGACGAATACCAGGAGGAGACTATGACGGACAACACCTTATATTTCACCACAAACAATAACTATGCCGCGCTCTCAAACGTAGTGACCGTGAAGAATGTCCCTAACGACCCGTCGGGTGGTTCGGATGAAGACGATGAGGATGACAGCGAAAGCGGAAATGAGCCAGGAAGCGGCAAGGATGACGGCAATGGAACTGGCATTGACGGCAAGAAGGCAAAGAGACTGCTCACAATGAAGATTACTCCGATAGCCAAGGCCAAGGAAAGAAGCGGAGTGACCGCCCACTGTGCAAACCTGAGAATCAAGGATGGCATAGAGTTTACCACTCCTATACCATTTACCGTAGACAACGCAACAGTGGAAAGAAGCGTGAGCAACAGCTGGAGCGCCATCGCATTACCATTCAGTGCCGAAGTGCCTGCCAATTGTCAGGCGGCAGAGCTGGCGGCCGACAATGAACTGACTGCCACCAGTGGTAAGATAAATTTCACCACCGTGACCGGCAAGATGCAGGCAGGCAAGGGATATCTCATCAAGACAACAGAGGGGACGACGGCAGAACTCACGGCAGAAAACATCACCGTGGATGCTGTCGTAGAACCGCAAGCCGGTTCACAATTCATCGGCAACATCGATGGCACGATTACCTTCAACGAGGAGTTCCGCAGTTTGCCGGAGAACACGGGCTATGAGTTCTTCAGATTCTCAAGCGACGAAAACAAGTTTGTAAAGCTCGGTCTTACTGATACTTGTCTGCCTTACAGCGCCTATCTGAAGCTCGCCACCGGCATAGATGCAAGCGCTCTCCCATTCATAGTCGGCCAGGAAGACACCAACGGCATAGAATCCGTCAACCTGAGGATGAAACCCGCCGGCGGCATATTCAATCTGAATGGCATGAAGCAGAACACCACGCATCGCGGCATTAACATAATCAACGGCAAGAAGATGATTATCATAAAGTAATGGCATAATAAAATCTGCAGCAATCCATGTGATATCGCTGCAGATTTTATTTTATTATAGCCCTCCACTTACTTCGCCAGACTTTCATACCATTCGCGCGGCGACATGCCGAGGCGGTCGCTGAAGATTCTGTATAGCTGACTGCGCGATGAGAAGCCGCAGTTGGACGAAATCGTGTCGTTGTTGTATTCGGGATGCGCCTTTATCATGCGCTGCGCCTCACCGAAGCGTATATCGGAAAGCCATATACGGAACGTGGTGTCAAGATGACGGTAGAAGAAGAGGCTCAGTTCTTCCCGCTCCACGTGCGTCAGCTTGGCAAGCTTGGCGATGTTTGCCGTGGTATCGCGGAATCCGCCGTCGGCAATCCATCTGTCCAGTGCGTCGCTTATCTCCTGCATCCGTGCGCTGTCAACCGGAAGCTCTGCGTTTTCTTCTGCCGGCGTCTCTGCCGGCATCTCATTCAGCTTTTACTCTGGAGCCGCATCGGTGGTTTTCTCCAGTTCCTTTATATTCCCTTCTTCCATCATCTTCTCCAGTTCCTCGCGCTGTCTTGCCTTCTGTTTCTCACGCTGCTTCTCGTGGGCGGCAATCAATATGCCCATGCTGTCGGCATCATAGTCGATGACGTCCTCAATCGGCGTGATGTTGAAGCCGAGGGCTATGAAGCTCATTATGAATATCATAAGCGAGAGCAGGAGCATCGGTCCGAGTATGAAGAGCGGCTTGCGCCAGAGGATGGCGAAGACGAGGAGCGACGCCGTGAGACTGAGCAGCAGATAGCTCGACCATACGAAGCGCTCGTATTGCGTGATGTCGTTTCCCGTACCGTCCACCACGCGCTTCTGGTTGCGGCGTATCTCATGGACCGGGCCGATTACGTAATATGCCATGGAGAGGAAGAAGGCGCTGTGCATCACGTAGCGTATGATGTCGTTCTCGAAGTCGCCGTGTATGACGAAACCTATGCAGAACGTCAGCGTGGTGACCACGCAGCCCACCATTCCACGCCTTACGTAACGGCCGAAGTGGCTGCGCCCGCATACCAGCCGCATTATCGCACAGGAGATGAGGAATGAGGCGGGGGTGTAGAAGAGGATATTGAAAACGGTGCCTATCTCGTCGCTTTGGGCGCGCAGTCCGCATGTCATCTGCAGGACGTAGTGGGCGGCATAGATGAGCACGCCGAACAATAGCAGCCATCGCGCCTGACGGTAGAAGTCCGTAACGTCGCTCTGCTGGAAGAATGACACTATGAGGGCTATTCCTGCCACCGATGTGACCAGAAAACAGGTATATTGTAGAATAAACAAACTGTCCATTATATGTTAAGTTTTATCAGTAGTATCTGTACTTATGATGCTTTGCAGACCGTACAAAGATAGAAAAAATATCGTTATGGCGGATGTGTTTTCGAGGAAAACAGACAAAACGAGACGAAAATCGGGACTATACGGATAAAGCAATCCCCTGTTCCTTGACATTCTGCCGGAACAGGGGATTGTCTTCTTTGTTGCATCCCGCTGCCGGACGGGCGTGGGGATGCGTGGCGTTATGGAATTACTTTACTTGCATCTTGCTTGTATGTATGCCGCCGGCAGTAACCTGCTTCACGATATACATACCTCCGGCGAGTCCGCGGAGCGCCTCTGCCACAGTAGCTTCGTTCTTCTCTGCCACCTTGTTTCCGGCGAGGTCGAACACCGTAACGTCTGCCTTCCCAGCCACAGCTGCATTGCGTATGCCATCCGTGTCGCCGCCACCGAGTCCGTAGGTCACGTCGTCAATATAGTATGTAGCGGCATTGTCCACGCCTCGCGTGCTGGTGAAGCGGAATGCCATGAAGAACACGTCGGCAATCTGCTGTCCGGTGAGGTCCACTTCATACGGGAGCCACTTGCCGCTCTCCTCCTCGGTCTTCGGCATCACACATTCTGTCAGTGGCAGGATGTATGGCTTGCCTTCAGCAAGGTCGATGTAGCACAGTTCGAGTCTGTCGGTCTGGTTTTTATTCAGATAGTCGCCGCGCACCTTGAAGGTGAACATCTTGGTGGCTGAGTTCTTGAAGTCGAGCGGCGGTGTCACGAGAATCATCTCCACCGGAGTGCCCGCTCCGCTCTCCATCTTCGAGTCGAATGCCGTTACCTTGGCAACTTTCTCGCCCGGTGTCTCCTTGTCGTAGTCGAGGAATGAGAATCCCCACCATGCGCGTGTGCCCTCAATGGCGGAGTTTGTCCAGCGGTCGATGGCGAGCGGCTTGTTGCGCTCTATGTTGTCAAACTTCTCGTTGAGCTGCTTCAGCGGGTTCTCTGTGTTCAGCACGAAGTCCACGCCTTCCTTCGGCTCCTCCGGTGTGTCGCCTGTGGCAACTCCCTCGATAGGAATCTCCACATCTTCCATGCCGAGAGCGGAGAAGATGAGCGATGTGTTGTATGTTCCGGCAGCCTTGGGCTGGAATGTTATCTTCAGCTTGTTCGTGGTGTTGCGCAGGAACATTGTGGTGCCGAGGATGAACTGTCCGGCATCCTTCACCTTCACGTATACATAGTCTGGCATGTTTGCGCTCGTCACGTCGATGGTCTGCTCGCTCTTCTCGTTCACCTTGGCAGTGAACTTCTGCAGCGTCTGCGGCTCCACTGTGATTGTCGGCGGATTCTGCTCGTCGATGGCGTATGCGCTGAATTTTATCATCTTGTAGTAGTTGTCGATGCTCGGGCATATCATTTCGAGGAATGCCCTGTGTACGGCAACTTCTGTAGGAGTGTACGTTATGGTGATGTCGGTCTCTGTGGAACCCTTCTCTATCTTGGTCTTCGAGAGGTTGAACTGGTCGGCGTTCTTTCCGCCTATTCCCATGAATGTGGCGGAGGTCATGTTCTTTGCCGATACGTGGATAGTTGCCACAGTTACGGTCTTGCCCAGCACGCCAGCCGTGCGCTCTATCGTCTCCGGCGAGAAGGTGATTGACGGTTCGCCCTGTGGGGCCTGCTCCGTGATGTCCTCGATGCCGCGCGGACCGATGATGAGGGATGTGGCGTTGACGGATGTCAGCAGACCTGTGAGCGTGATGTCGGCAGAAGGTATGCCCTTGCCGATGAGCGACGTGCCCTTGAAGATGCGCACCTTTGCGTCGTTAGTGCCGTCGGTAACGGTTGGCTGCGCCATGCCCTCGGCGAATTTGGCGCCTTCGGCAACGTCCTTGAACTTGAGGTTCTTCACCATTACCACCTTCTGGATGTAGTCTGAAGGATTTGCCTTGAACTCGGCGAATGTGGCCTCTACCGGAGTCACGGTGTTGCCCGTGGATACGACAGTTCCGAGGTTCGTGTTGCAGACCACGGCGGTTGTCGTTCCGAATGCTGATTGCGGAATGAGGAATGTGCCGGTGATCTTGTCGCCCACGTTATAGTCTGTCTTCGTCAGCATTCCCCAGTCGTCGGTTACCAGGATAGCCGCTGTTGCGTCCTGGATATAGAACTTTGGTTTATCGGCTTCGCCCTTGTCGATGAATGTGATTACGGCTTCGCCGGTGTATTTGTAGTTCTGTCCCTGTTCAGGGTTTTTCTCATAGAGTTCCTTGATAGTAGCCACCTCCGGAATAGCGTTTCCCGTCCACGAGAGCTTCAGCGTGATGTCTTCCGCTCCCTCGCTCTTCAGCGTGACGGTCTGGTTCTGATTGCCTTCGGTGTATTTCACCTTTATCTTCAGCGAGGCTCCGTCTGTTCCCATCACGTCGTCTGCCGCAAGTGTGGCAGGAGTTACAGTCACTGCCGGATTGGATGTCTCCACCGTCACGTTGCCCTTCAGGTTCTCGCCCTTCACGGTTATCGTCTCTTCATACTCGTCGCCGGCATACACTTCGCCCAGCACGAATGACTTCTTTGACACGCTGAGCTTCGGTGTCTTGTCCTCGCCCGCTTCGCCGAAGAGTCCGGCGAATGTGTTTGAAACGCGCAGAGAAGCGACGTACATAACGGGGGCGGTGACTGTTTTGTTTGTACCTTGACGAAGCTCAATTCCCTGCAGACCATAATTGACCAAGTTACTGCCCGTATGGTTCACTCCGTCAATAACGGCATTTGCTGCCGTGAGATCAGGCACTTTCTTGAAATCTGTCGGGTTGACATACAGATATACGTTGTCTCCACCAGCATTGACCTCATATCTGAGCACTACGAGGTAGGTCTGGTTGAGCTTCAATGGCGTGGCTGAATATACAGGATTTTTTCCGCCACGCTCTATACCTATCTTCACATCGTCAGCGTTTTCCCCCTTGGTGAAAAAGAGCCTGCCGAGTTCTACAGGACTGATTCCTTCAGCAATGACCGACTTCTTTTGTCTTGGCACGAAAGCCATTGAATAAACTTCGCCTTTGGCTGGTGCTGCCTCAACGTTGATGAGTGCGGAGAAATACAGATTGCCGGTCTTGATGCCGTCGTCGTTGTCTGTAAATCTTTTCATGAGGTCTTCTCCCGAAGCCGTTGCGCCGAGCTTGACGCACTTTGCAGGAGCGCCGTCGTTATAGCCGGCATAGGTCAGCGCTTTGTCAAGCACCTGGATAGGGTCGGCATTATTGGTGCCGTATCTCACCCAGTTGCCCTGCCCATGGAGAGCTCCCGCAGGATAGTCGAAGTCCTCCTGGAATGTGAAGTTCTGTGCCGTTGCCCCAAGCGGAACGGCAAACATCGCTACAATAAGCATGGCTATCCATGCCGTCATTGCCCATAATGAGTTGTGATGTTTCATACTTAAGGTTTTAAATGTTAGTTATTATCAATTGTTTTGTCTATTAATATTCTGTATTTCAAACAGTCTTTAGCCTTAGTTTTGCAAATATACGCATTTTAAATATCATTCCAAGCTTTTTGAATATAAATTTACATTATTGCATTGTTTTTCGCTTTCTTACTCTGTCAGGAAAAACAGAAGGGACAATGACAGGCTGCAGCATTACGCACACCCGTCATTGTCCCTCCGAACGTTATTTATCCATCATTTTTCATCAGTAGTCCTTCTTCGGAAAAGAGTTCAGCCTGTCCATCGCCACGCCGAAGATTCCCTTGATGAACTTGTCGGGAGTGGCTTCCTGCAGCTCCTTCAGTCCCTCCACACAAAGTTGTCTCTCTGCTGTGCTCATCTGCCGTCCCTTGGTCTTGCACAGGTCGAGGATGGAGTTGGCAAGTCCCGTGAGCGGGGTGTTTACGCCATGTCCCTTCACCATGCGCAGATTGTTGAGATATGCCACCCGCATGTTGGCAAACTGCTGTATGGGGTCCTGGTTCTCCTTGGCTCTTGCCTTGGTCATGCTCGTCACGTTGCCATTGCCGTCGAGTTGCATTGTGTTTCCCTCGCCGTCATCCATCCACATCGAACCGTCGCCGTTGATGACGAGACGCTGCTTGCCGGATGACAATATGGTTTTGTCGCCGTCGAAATCTATGCCGTCGAAATCTATGCTGTCCAATACAACGGCATCGTCACTATCCTGAACCTTTCCGGCAAGGCTCTTTGCCATTTTGGTGACATTCTTCAAGCTTTTCAGATTATTGAGCTTTGCCAGTTCCTTCAGGTCTTCAAGGTCGTCCTGAAGCGAAGCCAGGTCGTCCGCAGCACTCTGATGGTAGGCCTTGTCGCTATTCGGCAAAAGACTCTTGTCTTGTTTCACTTTCTTCGGGTCAAGACTGTATATCTTCACCACGTATCCCTCCACGTTTTTCCCTTTGTAGTGCCATTCCAGTCCATAGACATAGCGGAAGTTGGCATCCGCCTTGCTTCTGACGAACATAAAGAGATAGTTGCGCCCCGACTTATGGTCCGGCCATCCGAGGCTCATGCTCTTTTCGAGATTGTCGCCGAAGGTGATGAGCTTGTTGCTCTTCGATGTATCGTCGGCCTTCTTGATGAACACGTCGTAGGCATCCGGCACGTCCTGATAGAATGCCTTCTCGAGGAAGGCGAGCTTCTTCTCCTCGCTTTTGGGCAGACGGAATTCGTATTTGGTGCAGTATGCCCCCTTCGGACTCTTGTCGTTTATACGCCTCCACACTCCGTATTTTCCTCCGGCATTCGTGCCGAACGTGCTGATGGCGTTGTCGATGTTCTTCTGTGCTGTGGCGCCGAGCGACAACAGGAGTGCGACTGCCACGGCCACGATTTTTCTGATTCGTTTCATATCCATTCCCTTTCTTTTTTTTCTTATACCTTATATTAATATGCTTCCTACTCATCCCTTGCCGCTGCGATGTCCGCGGAATTAATCATGCTTGCAGCCTTGATGAGATTTATCATATATTGCTGTTCGAATTCCACCTTCATCAGCTCCGCCTCGGCCAGACGGCTTGCCGCCATACTTACCGAATCGGCCAAGGTTGCCGACTGTCCCTTCGCCATGAGCACTTCGGGCGGAGCCGGCTTGTAGCGGTATTTGCGTGGCGTGCGGCGTTGTGGCTTTGCGGCGTTCCTTTTGTCCCCGCCGCTCTGCACGGAATACGTCTCCGTCGTGATGGTGTCAGCGGTGACGGTCTGTGCTACGGTGTTTCTTGTGTCTACGCCCATTCCGACAGAACTTTCCGTCCCATTTCCGCCGTCGGCGAAATAATATGCTGCTGCCAGCAATACCGCCACGGATGCCGCCACGCCAATCCACCGGTACATGAAAGCCATCCTGCCACTGCGCTTGGGGGAAGCGGCGGATTCTCCGCCTCCGAGCAGGTCTTCGTCCGTCATACCTCTGTCGAAGTAGGCGAACATCTCGCGATATGGCTTCAGTTCCTCGGGAATATCCCTCTCCGTGCGGAAATATTCCCCGAGCAACTGCTCCTCTTCGAGCGAAGTCCTGCCTTCCATGAATTTATCTATGAGTTTTCTGATGTCCATAATCTTATATATATTAGTTAACGAGTTGACAAGTTGACGAGCTAACGGGGCGCCACTCAGGCATCCCTCTTCCTTATTTCCTCCATCAGCTTCCGCCGCGCCCTTGCCAGCAGCGTGGGTACTGACCCTGGGCTGATGCCCACGATGGCGGCAATCTCTTCCGTCGTCTTGTGTTCCACCTGGCGCAGATGCAGCACGGCGTGCTCGCTGGATGGCAGACGGCCGATCTGCATACCGAGCCAACGGTCGTTCTCCGCACTTTCGAGCATTGCGTCGGGCTGACGGAACCTGCTGTCCATAGGCGTCGCAGCATCCAGTCCCACCGTGCGCCTCTTCCTCAACATATCTATCAACAGATGGCGCGCTATCATCACAGCCATTGCCGTTGCCGACTTCCGCCCGTCTGTTTTTTCCCTTATGGTCCATAGCTTGAGCATGGTGTCCTGCGCCACGTCCTCAGCTGAATCCGCATCAAGTCGATAGCCCCTTACCACCGCAATGACGCGCTGGCGGATGTCTGTCGCTATTTTTTCGAATTCCTCCTGTACCATATTATATATATGTATATTCCAGTATTCTTTTCCTCTTTCTGCAATATAAACGAACGGGGGCAGGATTTATGAACAACGCGTACCGCTTTTTAACATTTGTAGGCTTTGCTCTGCCGTTTCTGTTAACGAACAAAAAAAACGCGCCGTTCTTGTAGCATACCGCCTGCCGGAAGCGTTTTATCAGTAGAATAATAAATTTTGTTATGTATTTGCCGGAGGGGGACCATCTTCCCCCCTCCTCTTCCCCGAGCAGGAACAAATGAACCTTCCGCCGCACAGATGAAATTTCTTTCATCAGCAGCAGAAGGTTTCGTTTTGTCTTTATGTTGAAGTGGATTGCGGCCTTGCCCCTTGGTGTCAGGGAACCGCCGGCTTTAGTCTTTAAGGCAGCCGACAGGCACGACATAAATTCCGTCTTTCCTCTGATAGGCATAATCGCCGACAGCTGTGAGTACCATTTTACCCAATTTGGCCGAGAATCGTTACCCAATTTGGCTGAGAATCGTTACCCAATTTGGCTGTGTTTTATTACCTAATTTGGCTGAGAATCATTACCCGATTTGGACGAGAATTACAGGAAACTACAACCTTATTTATATTAAGTAAGGCAGTTTTTGCCGGCAAATCTCCTTGTCTACTTGTATCTCGTCTACTCGTCAACTTCTGATAAAAAAAGACTGAAGCGGGCGGAGGCTCCTTATGGAAAAAGAAGCCAGGGCCCGTTTCAGTCTGTCAGTAATGTCGGCGCGGAGCCGGATCGGGATTCGCTATTCAGGCAGGGCGGTCACGATGACCACTCGGTTCAGGTCGTTCTCCCCGTAGGGCTGCGCATTGCTGCCAATGCCCTGGGCATCGATGCGCGAGGCGGCAATGCCGTAGCGCTTGATGAGGATATTGCGAACGCGGTCGGTACGGCGGATGGAGAGCATCAGATTGGTCTGGTCCTTGCCCGTCTGCCTGTCGGCATATCCGTCGAGACGGATGCGCACCGAAGGGTTCTGGCGCAGGTATTCAGCGATGTTCTCGAATGTCGTCTCCTGCTTCCCTGCCGGTGTGGCGGAGGCATAGCCGAAGTTGATGGAGGCGAGGCGGAACGGGTCCTGCTTCTTTGCCACAGGCTTCTCCACGATGCGGTCCTTGAATACAGGGCGCTCCACTATCTTCTCCACCATATACACGGTGTCTACCACAGCCGTCCGGCGGTGCTGCCGACAGCGTTTCTCCCTCCTTTCGCAAGGCTTGGAGGAATTGAAGCGGTATGTCAGTCCGAGCGTTGCACCGAGCGTCGGCTCGTATTTGCGTCCCGTGATGCGCCCGTCGAAGTGGTCGGGCATGAGGGCCGAACCCACTTCAAGGTTCACGTCGAGGCATTTCATCACACGGTATTTCGCCATGACGGAAAAATTTGCCGTTAGCGAATTGGTACCTGCTGTGCCGCGATAGGCGAATGTGCGGGCGTATCCCATTCCCACAGCCGGCAGCACATCGAAGCGGCCCTGGCTGCGGAAGAGCAGACGGGCGAGGCTCACCATGAAGTCAGCGTGGGCATTCACGTAGCGCAGGTAGTGACGGTAGGTACCGTCGGGGTTCACCGTAACATTGTCTATCACCGGGTCGTGGGGACCGTATACCGAACCGTCTTTCTGCGGGTCTCTCAGATAGAGACCTTCTGCGGTGGACATGCCGTTGAGCGAATATCCGCCCACCTGAAGGCGCAGTGCATAGTAGGGGTTTATCCATTTTCCGGCGCCTATGGTATACGATGGAGTGAGGCGCTTGCCGAAGTCCAGCTTGGAGGCATCGCGCGAGAATATCGTCTGCACGCCCGCGCCGGCCTCGATGAACCATCCGCTCTGTGCCGATGCCGGAAAAACAGCCATGCAGCCCAACACCATGCTTATTATCGTTTTCTTGTTCATATACAGATAGTTTTTTTCTTATTCAAC
>ULRN01005538.1_pt1 | contig 16773 bp, 14 predicted proteins | sample 1955461 | NCBI WGS metagenome assembly ULRN01 (sample SAMEA4835683, study PRJEB28245) | human gut metagenome | biome: gut microbiome; material: fecal sample | place: Denmark | collected 2008 | reverse complement strand
AAAAAAGGAGATGTGTCTTAGTTTTGACACACCCCCTTTATATCGTTTCTCTTTTCTTTAAAGTGGTGCCACCAGCAATATAAATGTTAAATTATTATTAATTCGACTAAATCTAAATAAACGCTAATATATTGATATTAAAGTATATTAAATTATTTTGAATTTAGGCAGATACGGCCTAATTGAAAAATAATAGTGACTATTGTAGTGACTATTCAGGAATAATCACTAACTTTGCATTGTCGAATCCATAAGGGGATTCTTCCCAATCGATCATGGCAAAATCTCTTTCCCGGTTCTTTATCCGCAAGCAGGACGAAAAGAACGAGATCGCAACCCTTTTCTTCAGGGTGCAGAATAAGAAACATAAGGTTGACACACTCTTTTCATCGCAAATTCGTGTAAACGTAGCTGAATGGAAAGATGCTTTGTCCTGTCCTGAAAATTGGATGCGTCACCAGAGGGCGAATTTCAATCTGCATGATGCGCTCAATCGTATTGAACTTGTGGTAAAGTCTGAGGTCGAGGGAATGTCTTTCGACAAATCTCATGTTGAATCTGAAATTCTTGCCATCGCCAATCCTAAGAAAGCAGAAGCCATTGCCAAGGCAAAACGTGAAGAGGAGGAACGCCTACGGGAGGAAGAGCGTATCAAAGAGGAACAGGCACGGCTGATAAAAGAGGGTATCGACGCAGAACGTGCGAAGATATGGAATTTTCTTGACCGCTTTTGCGAAGAGATAAAGAGCGGTGCCCGTTTGAACGGACATAACAGATATGCACCGGGAACGGTTAAGGCATGGTTCAGCTTCCGGAAGCTCTATGATCAGTTTGACAAGAAGCATCACTATACTTGGGATATGATTGACCGCTCATTCGTTACTCAGTTTCTGACTTTCTTGGAGAAGAACGACTACATGCCATCTGCACAGAATAAATATCTAATCGACCTTCGAGCTATTGTCAATTATGCATATCTTGATGGCATACATGATAATGACAGGGCTACTCAATATTTTTCCAAGAAGAAAATCGAGGAAGGAGATAAGGCCATCGAAATCTATCTCACCGAAGCCGAATTGCAAGCTTTGTATGAAATGCCATTGACAGGCAAACAAGACGAAGTGCGTGATATATTTCTTGTAGGCTGCTATACTTGTCAACGTGTGAGTGATTACAACGACATAGACAAAGACTGTTTCACTACAACCGCGAAAGGTACCCCTGTAATCCGGTTAATTCAGAAGAAAACCCGCAATGAGGTTAAGATCCCGATTATGAATCCGAACCTTCGGGCCATCTGCGAGAAATATGATTACAATCTTCCCCATGTCGTTGACGTAATCCTTAACCGATACATTAAGGAAATTCTTAAGGAACTTTCCGAGACGGTACCAACGTTTGGTAAGGTGGTTAAAACAAAGCTCACCCAGAAGCAAAAGAATAAGATTAAAAAAGGTGAACTCGTTGTCGAATACAACGACAAGGGTGAAGTTATAATGCCAAGGTATAAGTGCGTAACCACACACACTGCTCGACGCAGCGGCATAACCAATATGTATCTCTCGAAGAAATACACCATCGTCCAGATGATGCATGTCAGCGGCCACAAAACCCAAAAGACCTTCATGGACTATATAAAACTATCCTCTGATGAAATCGCCGATGAGATAGACGCCATTGCCAACGGCACCAAGTCGGAAGTATTCTGATATAATTATTGATGTAGATGCCTGATATTCAGAAATTATTTAGTAATTTTGTAATATGGAAACAATCATCGCTATTAATAACGAATCAGGGTATAACGAAATACTGCGACAGGCTGTCGCAGTTATTGAAACGGCCAGGAGTAAAGCGGCTCGTGCAATTGTAGGATCGTCCAATGAAATGCATTGGGAAATTGGTAAACTCTTATATGATAAGAAACTTGACAGTAAGCACGGAGATAAAGTGGTGAAACGCTTGTCAGCAGACTTAAAAGCAGCCTACCCCAAAATGGGTATGTCTGAGCGTAATCTGTGGGATATGAAGCGCTTTTATATGCGTTTTAAGGATTCTGAGCCCAAACTGCGACAGGCTGTCGCAGTTTTGCCGTGGTGGAACATAAATAAGTTGATCTCTAAACTTGGTGACGATGATGAAGCAATCCTATATTATGCAGAGCAAACTGTCGAGAAACAATGGGACCGAGACCTGATGGTTAACGCCATCAATATGGGAATGCACACCCAATTGCCTGTAACAAAGACCTCTAACAATTTTGCCTTGACGCTACCGCATGTTCAGGTAGCTTACGCTAATGAGGTATTTAAGGATTCCTATTGCATGGGCTTCTTAGGTGTGACGGAGCCTATTCTTGAATTGGAGCTGGAGCGGAGGATTGTCGAAAAGATCAAGCAGTTTCTACTTGAACTTGGACAAGGTTTCACATACATCGGCAATCAGCACGTATTGAGTTACAATGGGAAGGACTATAAAGTGGATATGCTCTTCTTCCACCGAGGTCTCCGATCACTGGTAGCCATCGACCTGAAAATCTCCGAGTTTAAACCGGAGTATGTTGGTAAAATGAACGTCTACCTATCACTACTCGATAAGTTAGAAAAAGGCAAAGATGAAAATCCCTCCATAGGCATAATCCTTTGTGCAGAGAAAGACAATGTGGAGGTCGAGCTCGCTTTAGATGGTTTTACAAAACCGATCGGAGTAGCCGAATACAAACTGATTGTTCCACAAAAAGAACTTAAGCAACTTATCTCGGACGAGATAAAAACCTTTAATAAAGAGATAGTCGACAAAGAATGACCGATTCAAGTATATGATAATTTTTCAGTAGATTTAATATGTTGATTGTAATGAATTTATGTTTTGCTCACATCATTAATGACGTGAGCAAAACATCTTAGGCAATCATGCTCAATAACATATTAAAGAGCACTGATTAGTTGATTACTCGTCTGACTCGTTGTAATCTTCCTCATTGTCAAGTTCCTCTACATCGCTGTACATAGGCAAGGCAAGAAGTTGGCTCTTCTGACGGATGTAAGCGATCTGGATTACTGCCGGAACGATGACCCGGTATGCAGGGCCGGCAATGTCGTAAGCTGTCCATGCAGCCGTCAATGCCCAACCAAACGGACCTGCTAAGACCGAAATACTGCGGGAGAGGACGGTGCCGGATGCGAATGTTGTAACCCCTCGTCCGATAGCTTGTCTGGTAACGACGTTTGCGACACTCATTGACCATGTCAACCCGTAGATGCCACCCCGGCGTATGGCTATCTGAAGTGCGGCTACGATTGCTTGGCGGGAATAGCGTAACGGCTTGACTCCAAGCTCCTGCGCCATGGTGCGGAGTTCTTCATCACTGAGTCGATCCGACATATCATCGAATAGTTTTTGCAACATATATCCCTCAATCACTTCGTCAGATTGCGAGTCACGAAAACTGACTTTCAATCGTTTTGCAACCTTTCGAAGTATTGTAGAATAATCCGTGCCTTCGCCTTTGAAGAAGTTTACAACGGAGTTTCCACCATACAGACCAAGCTCCTTGATCATACCGGGTATCAGTGAAGGCATACGGTGAGGATAGTTTCGCTTATAGGCTTCTGTCTTGGTGAGGCTGTCGCTAATGCGTGGGGAGCCGTTCCTGCCGAGTGTGATTATGTCGCACAGGGTCTTGAGGTCTTCATTGTCTGCGTGTTCAAGTACGCTGATTAAATTTTCATTCATGATAAGGTTATTTTTAAGTTTTGTGGCAAAGTTATCAAGTATATCGCCGGCGTTTTTGGCGACCTATGAGGTTTTTCTGAAAATGTGCAGGTCGCCAAGTTCTCCGGCGACCGATACGTTAACTTTGCTTTAAATTAAATATGTTGATATTATGAACCGTCAAATTAATCAATTAAGAAAACATTTCGAGAGATTTATAGTAGAAGATGGAGATGTAACTGAGATCGAGGAAGTGCAAAATGATATTATAATGGACAAAGTATTCCCATGGATCGTCCGTAATGTGATATCAGTTCTTGGCGTTGCGCTTATAGTTGATATTGTGATAATGTTTTCAGTTCCCGTTGAAACTACGATGTCACGATGGTTTTGGCTTAAAGATCCGTTATCCGTGTGTATGGGATTTATTATCGTAAAGGTATTATGTTACCTAAAAGATTGTTCACAATCGCGTAAATTGTGAATCATCAAGAATATTAGTTAAATTTGCAATATATGGCAAAGAACCAGTTAAAGAAGTGCCTTTGGGTACTTGACACGATATATCGCACCGGTGGCATCAGCTATAAAGATATTGTTGACCGCTGGGAGAGAGAGCATGGCGATAAAGAAATGGGAAAGTTAAGCAATTCAACTTTCCGCTACTATATCGACTTGCTCCAAGATCTTTTTGATGTGAATATTGACTGTATCGCAAGCGATGGATATAAATATCGCATTACGAGCGAGCATGATTTGGATGAACGTCAAGCCAAGAGCTGGCTTCTCAGTGCTTTTGCAGTGAATAACGTTCTCAACGGTAACCGCACGCTTGAAGGTCGTGTCATATATGAAGACATCCCTTCCGGTGAAAAGTTCCTTTTACCGATATTAGACGCTATGCGCCAAGACAAAGAAATCGATATCTTCTATACTCCATTCTATCGCTCCGAACAAAAGCTGCATCATGTTCAGCCTTATGCAGTAAAGGTAAATCAACGCCGGTGGTACGTACTATGTAAGAATCCGCAAACAGACACGATGTATCATCTCGCCCTTGACCGTATTACGAAAGTAGAGATAACTGATATACCCTTTACCATTGATCATGACTTTGATCTCGAGTCATACTATGATGCAGCCTTTGGCGTAATCACCGGTATGGAAGAGGAATATGATATTGAGAAAATACGCGTAAAGGTCTATAATGACTACCATCGAGCCGACTATCTTCGCACTCTCCCCATGCATAAATCCCAGATAGTTATAGACTCAACGCCTGAATACACAATCTTTGAATATCGTCTTCGTCCTACCGACGACTTCCTTTCCGCCATCCTCGCTCTCGGCGGTGATGCCGAAGTTCTCTCGCCAGAATGGTACCGTAATTATGTAAGAGAAGAATTGAAAAGGTCGTACAATAGATACTGGTAGCTTGTTTAAAGAAATGTATGTAGGTTCTTTAAAAGCACATCTGTATGTTCCATAACATTCTTCCTGTCAGGATGTTCTGACAAATAGATATAGGTTTCATTTATTTTGTAAACTTCCAGAACAAAATGGCCGTTTCCCCATGTCATCTTTTTGATAGGGTTAGGCCATGATTTCCCGGAGAAGTCTTCATTTAAATAATATGTTAATAAGCATGTCATTAATCTTTCTGAGAAATCCATATCCTTAACATTACAACCAGTAAAAGCGATAATATGCTTAGGACAATAAACGTCTAACTCTAGGTTTAAGATTTGGTTACAAATATCTTCTTCCAAATTTCTTAATTCTTTGGGTGGAGTTCCATTCGGCTCACTATCCTCATCTGGAGCCAACTTACAATAATTGGAATAAAATATTGATTGTTCCCAATTCTCCCCGAATAATGCGGAACCGATTCCATGCAAGACTTGCCACAACTTACTAATTTTATTGTTATTTTTCAATTCTGTTAGTTTATCGGGATAATCAAACAACTTATCGATACCATCAAATAACCCTATATGAGATAGATTATATCTATGCCATCCATTCGGAGATCGGCCGATAATCATCAAACCGTCATGTCTGTAATTACGTCCAGCGATACCTCCAAAAAGCACATAGTCTTTATCTTTATTCTTATCTGATAATCTATACTTTTCGGTATCATATATTAACTTTGAGTATAATTCTTCAAGCTCGATTTGTTTAGACCTAAAACTAATCATATGCTGCGCGTATTAATATTAAGGGAGACTTTTTTGTCTCCCTCAATATTTTTTATTTAAAGTTTTTTATTTTATACTAATTAGCACTCGGCGGTTATCTTCGTTTTTAGAGAGGTTGAACTCCGAGTTCTTGGATTTGCCATACCAGCGAGTTGTGATTTTGGCTGCATCAACTCCATGTTCGACTAATGCTGCTTTCACAGTCTCTGCACGCTCCTGAGATATGTAATCATTGGGAGCATCTTCACCTATATTGCAGGCATATCCTTCAACAACTATCATGTTTTCTTTGGATGTCTGATTATAGAGACCTGTAATCTCGCGTATTAGATTGATGGCATCTGCACTGAGAGTTGAAGACTTAAATCCGAATTGAACTGCCAAAACTGGAATACTCAGACTGTTTGTGTTGTCTGTCTTTGCGGTCTCTACGCTTTGAGCGATAATATGCTTAAAATCAGCGATATTATTTACCGGAGCTTGTGTAGATACTGGTGTACTCGTGATAGCAGCCGTTGCTAAATTGAACTCTACGTTAATTGAATCAACAACAACATTTACAGAGTCATTTATCTCTGCAACTCCATCGAAACCTGTGGCTGTTCTTTTATCCGGAGCAATAAAGAACCAAATGAGTGCCCCTGCAATGCAGCAAGCAAGAATTGAAGACGCTACAATAATATTGTTGCGTTTAGATTTTGCAAGACATTCGTTGCACACGAAGTCTCCGTTCTTTTGCTGACCGTTCCCGGGTGCCACTTGTTTTTGGCACTTTTTACACTCAACTCTACCTTGAGCGGTCGAGTGTGAGGATGTTTTTGAATTTTCCATATATGTGAATATTGATGTTTATTATCTAAACCATGATTTTGATTTTACTTTGCATTCCTCAAAAGTCACCCCAGTAAGATTGTGGGTAACAATAGCATTCATCAAAACATTTGTGCAGAAGAATTGTCCGAAAATTTCTTCAACTTTAAAGATGTTGGGATAATTCCCCTCATTGAAAACAGGTTTTTCTATCTCCATGATATCTCCAGTACTGAAGTACTTAATTTTACTTGATTTAAGATTGAGAGAATCCTTTAAAGTGGGAATATTAGATAAAGAATAATAGATATCCTTCCCAATGGATATAGCGTTTGACTTCAAATCCAATAAATAAGATCCCAATTCTGTAAGAGCCTTTTCATTCACACTGAATAGTTCCGACATGATAATTGCAATGTCCGGGATAACTGTCGAATCATCTGTCAGCCAACCATACCGAAAATTCTCAAGCAAATCGGTCGTTTCTGAAGTTAGAGCTAATGAATCTGCGTCATTGTAAGTTTCCACAATGTCGGCTAACGCGTAATCAAAATTAAAATTCACTTTAAACAGCCTCATAATTAATAAGTAATTGAAAGTTGTGGATTCAACAGTGTATTCGCGGCTTGTGAAGCGACTCCTTTATTTTGTTTGAATATACTCCAAATCGTATGGACTTCATGCGATCCTTTTCCGATAGAGGTCTTTCCAGTATATAGACGTCGCCTAAGATTATCAACTGTTTCTGCTAATATTTCCTGCATCATTTCCGGATTATTCGCAAACTTCTTTTGATATTTTTTATATTGTTCAATTAATGCATTTGCGACTTCTTCTTCATACTTTTTAGAATTTGGACTATGATTTGCTCCTTTCGCCAAACCATAATATCCAAGTTTCTTATTATTTCTGCCAAGCCAAATTCCATTACATGGATGATCTACTGAGCCAAAATATTTAGTCCATATTTCACGGGCTTTACGTCCTGACTCTGTTGTTGGATTTGAAGGAATAATATGGTGTGGCTCAACCTGCCTCTTGGGAAATCCCAAATATCTTCTTATTCTTTCATTTCGATGAACCCATTTATCAGTTCCTAATAATCGCATATTATTACCCAAATTCTTAGAACTTCCTTCTGCTGATAACGTTAGTTGTTCTTTTAATTTTGGATTGCGCCTAATGGAATTGAGGTATCTGTTATATGAGACTGTTTGATGTTTTATTCCCGTCAGAATACGTCCAGCAGCAATCATTGGTTTGCGAGTATATTTATTTCTTACCAACGAACTTTCAATCTTTCTAACACCGCCTTTAATCTTTACAACGCTGAGCTTAATAGCCTTTCCGTAGATCTTCCCTTTTGTAAACTGAATTGCCGTTTTCTTAGCAATATATTTTCCCGCTGATTTGACCCCAAGAGCCGCAACAGCACTGCGCGAAACATTTTTTAGAGGCTTGCCAAGTGGCTTTAAGGCTTTTGCAACTTTAGGCACGACAAGGAATGCTACATTAAGAGCAACTTCAGAGCCTAAATTCTTCATTTGTTCTGAAGTGTCTTCTCCAAGAGCATAAGCTTCTTCTGCATCTATTGCTGCAGATCCAATTGCCATCCCTGCATCAACCACATTTATCCCCATATTTACGCCTTGTGCAATGGCTGCGACAGGAGCCAATACTACCGTACTAGCAGAGGCTACTTCAACAGCAGTTACAACAGCACTGGCACCCATTAGGCACCAATTTATTGTTTCGCGATTACGTTTATAGAATTCATTTGCCTTATGAAGAGAAGAGTTCTCAACTTTCTCAATACTTTTTGCTCTGTCTTCGGCAGAAGTCCAGGTTCCAGCATCTGTGGGACAACCATTGATAATAGGTCCTTCGTAAAGATCCCCGGAAGGAAATAATATGCTAGCCGATTCCGGAAATTTTCCGTCCGGTGTCCAAAAGCCTGTAATACTAATAACTTCCCCATTTTCAACGAGATTCAATGTGCCGTCACCATAAATCTTGCCATTAAGAAATTCACCTTCAAAAGTCGTACCATTTTTAAAATGGAAAATGCCAAGGCCCGACATCAGTCCTTCTACGAACTCACCCTCATAGAAATTACCATCTTTAAATGTATATGTGCCGATACCATCTATAAGGTTTTCATGGACAGTACCTTCATATTTATCTCCATTTTCAAAAACAAGAGTGCCTTCTCCATCCATCCAACCTTTTTCCCATTCTCCACGATATGCGAATTGGGGGCAACGATAGTCGCCATCCCCATTTTGGAGGCCGTCTAACCATTCTCCTTCATATGAGGCATTCTGTTTTTCATATATGTATTTTCCATTTCCAGAGAACAGATTGTCATCCCATTCACCAGAATAGCTATCACCATTCACAAAGAATATATCTCCGATTCCGGCACGTTTCCCATCGACCCAGTTTCCAGTATAGAAGGAGTTGTCTTCAACAGTAAGATTTCCTATGCCGGTTGGGAAATTTTCAACCATCGAACCTTCATAAAAGAACTTATCAGATCGATAAATTACATCGCCAGTTATTTTCCCATTATCCCAATCGCCTACTATTGTATCAGTACCACAAACATATACACCCGATCCTTTGTATGTTCCATCTTTCCATTTGCCCGAGTATAACGAGCCATCGGCATATTCCATTTTACCCATGCCATCGGGTTTGTTGTTTTTCACATAACCATTATAGTGACCATTTTCTAACTGAACATCTACAAGAGTCTGAGTCAAGTTACCTTTATTCCATTCACCACTTTTTATTGTGCCGTCCTCTTTGTACAGCGTTCCGTCGCCGTGAAAAGATCCATCTTCCCACAGACCAACATAGTAAAGCTTGCCGTTTTTGTACCAAGACAGAAATCCATTTGGTTTACTATCCTTAAATTGCCCAATATAGATTTCTCCATTCTTCTCATAGACTCCATAACCATGAAATTTATCATCGTTCAAATCTCCAACATAGTTTTCACGCTCAGAGATGTTAACGATATCGCTTTCAAATATTGCTCCATAATAAGCTTTTACAGATTTCGTCTCAATGATTGAATCCTTGTCAATAATGTACAAAGTTCCGATCCCATGAGCAACTGAATCAAATGTTTCTCCTTTCCATCGATAAGTTAATGTGCTATTGACATCCGATAGCCATATGCGAGTGCCATCCCCCTCAGAAGTCACCCAAGTTCCCTCTGAAATTGAGGAGCAACCTGATGCTGATAGAAGAAGTATTATGGTGATGAGTATGTAGTTTATAAATTTCATATTTTATGGAGTAAAAAGAACGCAGACAATCTCCAATCGTCCTAACGGTGAGGCTCTGGAATTGCCCTGTATCAGGAAAAAAGAAGGAAAGTCTGCGCCGTATGGGCACAATACACTTTCCGACCTTTATTTGTGATACATTAGTCTCAACAAAATGAGAGCGGTTCAATTTTCCAGATTTCACCGTATCAAACAAAAGCCGTTTGCATATTGTATTCTGCAAATGGTAATGCTCCAGGACTCTTCCTTGGAGGTTGTCATTATGTCCTAACAACGGCAAAATTAGCAAAAATTATGATTTAAATGCTAAGTTTTCCTATGTTATGGAGCATATCGGAGCTGTTGAGATGCTTGTCCAGTTACGACCAGACTTTCCTTCGGAACAAAATTAGTATATAGGTCGCTAAGATTCTTAGCGAAGAAACCAAAATAGAAGATGGATGGCGGGAAAATATGGGATTTTGTGGGAATTGTGTCCAAAGGTTGTATATACTTGGAAGATTATTCCGAAATTTGTTGTTGCACAGTTCTTGCTACGCAAGCGCGAAGCGATAACGTTTTTTAATGTACTAAGGTGTTGTAATTTTGCAGTCTAAACAGTTTTGAATATGGATAACTTGGATAATCAACCGGATAAGGTTGATTTGAGGCAGTGGATGCAGGAGCATCCGCGTGAATATGGCGAATTTGCCAGAGATATGGGAGAGGCGGACTTGTTGAGTGTGTTTATTATGGGACAGGCGGCGTTTCTTGCATCGCCGAAGTTTCAGAATCGACTGGAGGAGATGATAGATCTCGACGAGCTTGATGTTGAAGAGCTTGTTAAGATACTCGGTGAGTCGGGATTCGCGCAGAGGGTATTCACTAATCCGGGCAAAGATGAGGACTGGGAGAAGTTCCGTCTGCCTTTTGCCGCGTGGCTAAAACATGGCCGCTCCTCGGAGATGATTATTGAGAATATTGAAGATGCAATCGGTTTGACTGACAATCGACAAGCCAAATGGCAGCTTTCCAAATTCCTGAAGGATGTCATGAAACGTTTGATTGGAGGTAAACAGCGTTCACGTCAGGATTTGACCAACTATCTTGATTATATAAAGAGTCTGGCAAGCGATAATATTTCAGAATGGGCTTTGAATGGGATTGATGATACAGAGGAAGGTACAACCTCGTCTGTCAAGCCAACCAAGAAAGAAGATTATATTGAAGATTTGACAAATCTCGTTGCTTCTCATAATCAAGATATGGTGAATCGTATAGGAGATTGGTTGAAGTATAATGGGCGTGGAATTGACTTAGCACGTCTATATGTTGCGCTTATTGAGTCTAATGAAATTGAGGCGAATCTGACCGTTACCCGGTTCATGGACGCACTGAAAATCTCTTTCCCTGAGGTAAAAATTGTTGGAACACGTCAAGTTCAGAAGGACGTTAATTCTCTACAAAATCTGTTACCTCACGGCAAGAGATATGGTAAGGACGAGCTTGAAAATCGTTTCGCCATCGACAAGATAAAGACCGATGTTTTACAGAAAAATCCGGAAAACATCGACTGAAATAACCTCTTTTCAATTCGTTTGATTCGTTCCTGAGTTCGCGAACTGAACGAACAGCTAATTCTTCTTATTTCAAGAAATTCCGCTATACTTTTGCGCCATCGTTTCATTTCGGAGCGGTGGCGTTTCTGTCTTAAGTCGTCAGCGGAGGCGTCCAAACAATGACGGCAATAGACATAAATATGCAAGATCTTTTAGATATTCTCAATGAAGGTCGCGCTCACGTCAAGGTAGAGATGAGCACCGAAGACCTCAAGGCGTTTTCCGACGATCTGATCCGTCGGGCAAAGGATGAACTCGGCTCAATTGTAGAGGCTGCAAAGAAGGAACGTATGCTCACTAAAACCGAAGTTAAGGAACTTTTTGGAGTCTGCGATGCTACTCTATGGCATTGGGCGAACAAGGGTATTCTTAAGCCAGTCAAGACAGGGAACAAGGTTCTCTATCCTGAATATGAAGTCCGCAAGGCACTTGGCAACCGTAATCCCAACATCTGACTGCTATGAGAAACTACAACCAAAAGAAACCGACCATACCGGCGTGTGGCTTGATAGAAGATGATCCAGAGGAATTTGAGGAGGAAGGCATCCTGTCTGATGCACCGTCTTTTCCCCTTGAGGTTTTCCCTGATACAATCTGCAATATCGTTGAAGCCTTTGAAGAATATGAGAATTTTAACGTAGACTTTACAGCAGCTTCATTCCTGACGGTATTTGCAGCCGCTATGGGTAATACATGGTCAGTCAGGTTCATGACCGGATGGATAGACCGTCCGATAATATATATGGTACTTATTGGTTCTCCAAGCTGTGGCAAGACGCCTCCACTGCAACAGGCCATCGCCCCACTTTTAAAGATCGACAGCGAATATGACCGTATATATTGCAAGGAGATGGAGGCATACCGCAGGTGGGAACGCATGTCGGCCAAACAACGCGAGAAAAATTCACTCCCTGAGGATATGACTATGCCTATCCGTAAGTGTCATGTAGTAGTTGATTCTACAATTGAAGCACTTATCGGTGCATTGCGTGACAATCCGCGTGGAGTGCTCACATACAAGGACGAGATAGACAGCCTTCTAACCAATTTCAACCGCTACAACGGCTCGGATGAGGCATACTTCCTGAGTCTTTTCAGTGGCACGCCATTCAAATACAGCCGAAAGTCAAATAATGAGCATATTTTCTTGTCGAAACCGTATTGCTCGATAATCGGTACCACCCAGCCGGGGCGTCTCGGTGAACAGTTCGGAGGTAAACGTATGTTGAACGGTTTTTCATCACGTTTCCTAAAAGTGTACCCCGAAATCAACGAAATGCCTGAATGGAACGATAATGATATGCCGGATGATTTCTTGTCGCAATGGGAGGCAATTATCCGGAAGGTGGTTGGTTTTGCTCTTACAACAGACCAAGAGGGAAATGTAATCTCACACGAGCTTCCATTTTCCCCAGAAGCAAAACTTCGTGTAAACCGCTGGAAAATCGAGGTGAGCAATGCAGAATACTCCGCCACTGATTCCGATGCAGTAAGGGCACTATGTGGAAAACTTGAAACATATCTGATACGTTTTTGCCTTGTTATCCAGATTATGAGGGGTATTTGTGATGGCGCATCTATGGAACACGTAGACCTCGAGAGTGCAGAACGAGCTATTATACTAACTGAATATTTCCGGTCAATGGAAGAACGAATATCTCCGGAGCTGGAAACCGGTATTCTTGACCAAAGATATACCGAACTGCTCGGAAATCTCGGAGACTCGTTCGCAACGAAGGAAATCTTACGGGAGGCCCAGAAGCTTGGTATCTCACGAGCCTCTATCTTTAGATTCCTGAGAGAAGGAGGCAGAGGATTTATAACAAAAGACGCACATGGAAGATATTGCAAAATCGATGTTTCCAAATGAGACAATGAGATTTTGAGATTATGAGACTTTGATATTCTGACCGGATTATCCCATAATCAAATAACCCGATATACAAATTATCAAATATCTCAATATACAAATATCATAATCACCCCAATGCTATAATGTGGCTTTTATCAAATGCAATAATTACACAATGTTCAAATAACCCAACGACTGAATAGTCGATTTATCCGATGATTCAATGTCGTAATAACCGTAGTTTCTCGGCTACTTGGTTTCCGGTTGGAGCATCTTAGATACTTCGGTCGAAGTAACCCATGAATCGGGAAACTCTGGTACGGGAGCAGTCATGGGTAAAAGGTTGTAGAATATTTGATGTCGCGCGGGCTATGAAATGGAGGTCAACCTTGCATTGCAAGATATGCCGATTGTATACACAACGGCAAATCCGCCTCCCCAGAGAAGAGGGTTAATTCCGCTCGAAACTCGCAGACTTTGGTACTTGGAATAAGGTAACCGAGATACTTTGGTTCGTCGGTTGAAAGAACTGAGCAACCTCGGTTCTTTGGTTCAGTCAACCGAAAACACCTGGGTAAGGTAACCGGATAATCAAATGGCGCGATAACCTGATTATCCGTTGTTCAGTAACCGAGATACTTCGGTTTGTCGGTCGGAAGAACCGAGATACCTCGGTTCTTTGGTTCAGCCAACCGAGCCATCAGAGTAATTTATTCAGATAGTCAATGGTGTAATTGCCTAATAATCTAATGTGTAAATACTCAAATGCTCAAATATCTCAACTATCAAATGTCTCATTGCTCTAATATGCTTATTATAAAAATATCAAATATCCAAAGACTCCATTTATCTAATTTAAGAATATTCAAACAACCTATTAATATCATTATCACATAACATGTCAAAGAAGAAAGAGATTACTATAAACACAAGACTTACTGAGGACGTACATAAACAGATGCGCGAAAAGGCAGCGACTTATTTCGGTGGAAATATGAGTGCGCTGGTTCGTTGTGCCTCACTCAAATACTCCGAAGAAGTTACATCATCGGAGACTACAGAAGCAAATCCTCAACTCATTGCACTTATATCTACCGTAATGAAGAAGATTGACAAGATCGGTGTCAATCATAATCAGGCAGTGAAGTGCATCAATGAGAAGATGAAGATGTCGCCTCTTGCTTTTACCGTTAATGACCTTCTTCCCTTTAATCAATTCGGTAGAGATATGACGATTATTCAGGAAATGCTACGCTATCTATATGAAATGCTCAAATCACAAATCCGAGGACTATGATTGTCAAGAAGCTCAGTGATGTAAAAGGTGGAGGTTTCCCCGGTGCAAAATACAATGAGGACAAGGTTGCAGCCGGTGTCGCCGAACTGATGTTGATGGCGAACGTCAGCGAGAGACTGCGCCAGACGGTCAAGACAATGCACCGTTTCGGATTGGATGCAGCTACCGAGGTGGAACGCTACATGAAAGAACGGTCAAAGACCTATGGTAATACGAATACCACACGTTTCCAGTTTCACGTGTCGGCATCAGTTGAAGGACGCACCATGACACCTCAGGAACTTACCGACTTTGCCCGTGAGCTTATGAAAGGCATGGGGTACGAGAAGCAACCTTACTTTGTCTACGCTCATCACGACACCGACAATAACCACGTACATATACTGTCTACAAGGATTCAGCCAAACGGCTACGCTATCTCCGACCATCAGGATATACGTAGGCTAAATGCCTGTGCTAATCGCATCCTTGCCTCTGACATCAACAATGACATCGAGCGAATTTTCGGCTACGATTATGAGACGGAAGGACAGTTTGCAAACATTGTCAGATCTTTTGGCTTTAAGATGGAAAAGTCGCTCGACGGCTACTGTCTTTTGAAGAATGGCGGCAATGCAGGGAATATCTCTATCGGAGACATATTCAAGCATATTAACAAGATCAGCCAAAAACGTAAGGATCGGGCAACTCAACTCCGTGCTATTATCAAGAAATATAAGGATGAGATTGCAGATGGAAAGTATCAAAGTCTCAATAGTCCCGAAGTCTCAAAGTCCAAGAAGAAAAAGCCTACCCGTCCAAAATCCAATCCGGATATAAAGAAAATCCTCGACAAAAACGGCAAACCGTTGAGCAAAGAGCAACAGGAGCAGCTTCAACAACTTATATTCACCCTCAAAAAGAGTTTCGGCATAGACATCTGTTTCCAGAAAGACAAGAACGGTCAGGTACGAGGATATGGCATAGTCGACCATGCCGGAAAGATAGCCTTTGACGGAAGCAAGGTTATGAAACTGTCTGAGTTGATAGACTTCACACCTAAACAGGAACGCAGGCCCTCGCCACTTGATGTTTACCGGGATATATTCAGGGTTGAGATTAACAACGATAGGCGTAACGACTATATGCGAATAAGGATGAAGGACGGCAGCACTTATCAAAAGCCGATTACATTACGACAGGCTGCATGGTACAACGGCGTGAAACCTGACGACAAGGAAGATGTTGCACTGACGATAGCCGCTACTATGTTCACTGAGGAGATACTAATGACATATCTCACTCAACAACCAATGCATGACTTCATGAGTAACATAAAATCGGTCAATGCCGTCAAGAATAAGGATGGAAGATATGCACTGAGAATTACAATGAATGACGGTATGCCAATTCCAATCATACCTATGGACAGTCAGGACGAAAGTGATTACCGCAGACTATCACCGGCTGACAGACAAGACTTCCTACTGAATCTTGCCGTCCATTATCTCACAAGAGAAGACGCAAGAGACATCATACAGCGAGTAAGACAGACTGCCAAGAACCAGTTAGGAGTACGCGTTCTACCGCATCCGCAGGACTTCACGCCACAGACCGCCCATGCCTTTGCACTCAATTTTGCCAAAGTCCTTTCATGTTTCAACGTCGGCACCGAGCGCGGAGAGAACCGCGAATGGGAAGTCGGCAACCGCTCCCGGTATGACGACCTCGACACAAAACAATCCGGCACGCGCCTCTCAATGTAAATTATAGTGACTATTTCTGCGCTCCACGTGGATAGTCACTATTTATGTATGGTGGATTTAATGGGGCGTTTAATTGGAGTGAAGATTAAATGAAACTTTTAAGAGCATTTAATCAAGCCGATTTAATGTGATTTAGAGGGGTTTAGATAGTGACTATTATAGTGACTATGGGCGATAGTGACTAAAAGAAAAATCGCCAATTCTTTGTGAATTAGCGATTTAACTTTTGCTTGGGTGGTGCCACCAGGAATCGAACC
>ULRN01016231.1_pt1 | contig 16927 bp, 14 predicted proteins | sample 1955461 | NCBI WGS metagenome assembly ULRN01 (sample SAMEA4835683, study PRJEB28245) | human gut metagenome | biome: gut microbiome; material: fecal sample | place: Denmark | collected 2008 | reverse complement strand
AGCAAAATCCCACTAAACCCTATAGGTTGCGGATTTGAGGAGGTCCTTGTCGAAGTCGAGGAAGCGTGGCTGTATCGGTTCAACCTTTGAGTTCACGATCTCTGTTACGAATGCGCTCTGCATGTCGCGGTTTGAAGGGATGGCGGTTATCTGTGGCTTGTCAATCTTCTTCTGTGTGTTGTCTATGCCCTCTTCCTTGTATACGATGGCGTAGTCGTCGTTGAAGTATTTCTGTGCGAAAGCCATAATCTGCTTCTTGGTGATCTTTGATACACGGTTGATGTAATCCACCTTGTCTTCCCACTTCTCACCGTTGATGAAGGCGTCTACAAACTGGTTGGCACGCCATTCGTTGCTTTCGAGCGACGTGTTGTAGTCGAGCTTCAGGTTGTTGATTACTGACGGCAGGAGGTCATCGCTGAATTCGCCCTTCTTGAGTTTTTCGATTTCAGCGAGGATGATGTCGCGCACGTCCTTGAGCGACTGTTCCGGCATCGGCTGTCCGTAGATGATGAACGGAGTGTACTCGTTCATGCTGCCGAGGATAGACTGAGCATACTGGCATTTCATCTTCTGGTTCACGTTGAGGTCGAAGAGACCGGCCTTTCCGTTGGAGAGGATGTTGTCGATAACGCTCAGCGTGTCGTTCTGTGCAGATGCAGCACCGGGGAAACTCCATCCCATCATGAGGAAGGCAGCCTCCTGACCGATAACCGTTGTGTCGCGTGGGGCGGTGAGCTTCTTCACCGGAGCATACTGCGGGAATGAGAGGTTGTCGCTCTTCTTCCATCCGCCGAAGTATTTGTCTATCTGCGCGATCACCTTGTCCGGGTCGAAGTCTCCGGCCAGACAGATTGCCGTGTTGTTAGGCACATAGTAGCGGTGGAAATAGTTCTTGATATTTGTAATGGAAGGGTTCTTCAGGTGCTCCTGCGTACCGATGGTGCTCTGTGTTCCGTAAGGATGGGTAGGATAGAGCAGCTTGTAAAGCGACTCCCATACTTTGCGGTTGTCCTTAGCCAGACCGATATTGAACTCCTCATAAACAGCTTCAAGCTCGGTATGGAAACCGCGGATAACCATATTCTGGAAGCGGTCGCCCTCCACCTTGAGCCAGTTTTCCACTTCGTTTGACGGTATGTTCTCCACATAGCAAGTCACGTCGTTGCTTGTATATGCGTTCGTTCCCGTTGCACCGATAGACGACATGAGCTTGTCGTATTCGTTAGGTATGAAATATTTTGCAGCAATCTGCGATACGCTGTCAATCTCATGGTAAGCCTGGCGGCGCTGTGCAGGGTCTGTCATGTGGCGGTACTGCTCGTAGCGGCGCTCGATGTCGTCGAGATACGGTTTTTCCTTGGCGTGGTCTATTGTACCGAATCTCTTTGTTCCCTTGAACATCAGATGCTCCAGATAGTGTGCAAGTCCTGTTGTTTCGGCAGGGTCGTTGCGGCTACCGGTGCGCACGGCGATGTAGGTCTGGATGCGCGGCTTCTCGTTGTTTACCGACAGGTAGACTTTCAGACCGTTGTCGAGGGTGTAGATGCGGGTGTGCATCGGATCACCTGGCACGGACTGGAACTTGTAGTCTTTTGCCTGCATGCCAATCGAGATTGTGGCGAGGCAGGCGATGAACATTGATTTTAATTTCATTTCGTTTTGGTTTTAGATTGAAGATTATTTTTTCTTTTTAGAGGTCAGCCTGGATGGCCCGAACAAATCAGACGACTCGCACAGCTCTGTCTACTCTGTCCTTATCCGAGAGCTCGGACTTATGCCAGTTTGCTGATGAATTTGTCCAGAGTGTCGCGGTCAACGTCGCCGAGCTGGTATTCGCGTTCGGCATCCTTTGATATGGCGTTGAGCCATTCCTTGCGGACTGAGCGGCAGTTGGCCAGGAAATCGGCCTTGTCGTCGTTGTCGAGACTTAGCCATCCGTAGATGTCGTTGGCGGTCTTCAGGGCGAAAGCCTTCTCGATGTTCTTCCTTTCGGCATCAGCCTTGGCGAGTGCATCGGAGAGGGCAGCCGTGGTGTCGATGTTGCCGTTCAGTATGTTGTTTACTATCTGCAGGACATGGTCGTGGCATATTACCATTCCCGAGAGGTCGTATATGTTTTCGATGCATCCGTTGATGTCGGCGTATGTTTCGCAGCTTTCGTTTCCGCTGTTTATGTCAAGCCATTCGGCAAGATACATCTTTATTGCCATGCTGTAGAGGGAGATACCCTTGGTGAGGGCCGGCTTCTTGATGAGCGACCCGTCGTCGAGTCTGAATACTTCGTTCTTGCCCTGATGGTCGATAAGATATTCAAGATTGTTCTTTGCCTCCACGATTTTCGATACTGTGTATACGTTGAGCCATGATGTTTCGACGATGCTGTGGCGGGAACCTTCCGGACGTGCGTCGCGCTTTGGCCATTTCATCACGTCGCGGTATGTTCCCACGGTGGCGATGTTTCTTCCAGGCACGATGTATGTCTCCGTACCGTCGCCGATGACGTAGGAGAACGGCATGGCGGAAGAGTCCGGATGCGTGGCAATCTTTCCCATGCACATGGAGAAAGCGCCGATGCGTGCGGGCCACAGGATATGGGCGCCGCTTGCGGTCTTTGCCCCGTGTTCAAGGATGCCGTAGTGGATAGGCCCCATCTTGTAGGCGTGGTTGCTGAAGTTGGTTGCCGATCCGGCGTTATAGAATGAGTACATGCCTCCAATGAGGAGTGTGGACTTGTGATGGCTGACAGAGAACGGTCCGCAGAAAGCGGCGCAGGCTTCGCCGTTTGCCATGAATGAGTTGGCGAAGAAGAGGCTGTCGGTGGCCGAGAATCCGTCGGTCAACGTGGAACATTCGCCGATGAAGCAGTTCTTTGCTATGGCGTTGTTGTCGATTGACGAACCGCTTGTCACCACGCATCCGTCGCATATCACGCCGGCTCCGATAAACACACCGTTGTCCGGCTCTCCCGTCAGTGTGCTCTCGCTGATTCGTCTTGCTCCCCTTATTTCCGTCCCTGCACCTATCCATGAGTTGGTAATCTCATCGGTGCTGAGTATCCTTGCTCCGACTTCGATGCGTGTGCGCTTCGGAATGGTGCGCGTCACTTCCTCCATCACCATCCTCTTTATTGCCTCTTTCGCCTGCCTTCTCCTGTCGGCAGTGGAGTCGCTTTCCTCATATTGGTCTCCGAGGAAAGGCGGGAGAGCGGTGAGTGCCGCTATCTGGCTCGTCAGGGCGCTGAACAGCACCACGTTGCCGTCGCCGGCCTCGTTCATCACGCTGATGGTGTTGCCCTGTCCGAAGGTCGTGCCCTCGGTGGTCTGTATGGTGGAAACATTGCATATCACGCAATTGTCTTCGATGTCGGCATTGTAGATATAGCCGCAGATGTTCTCGATGAGACAGTTGTCACCGATGCTGGAGTTTATTATCCTTGCGTTTCGGATTCCCGAAGGGAGTTCGATGCCGAGGTCGGTGGTGACGGTGTCGCTTGTGGAACCGATCTGACAGTTCCCTATGAAGCATACGTTGTAGATGCTGTCGGGCGAGAAATTCTCGGCGACGGTGATAAGTTGCCAGTTCTGGGCTTGGCAGTGGTTGTGCTCAAGTGACTGGATTTCTTGGTGGGATAAGGGACGCATGGGCGGGTGTGTTTTTTTGTGGGGGATCAGAGGACAACTCTGACTGCTTGGACTTTTCTGACTTTGCAGAGAGAGCTGGTAAGGATAATTCCTAATACCTCTTTCCCAATTCCTGATTATTGAAAGAATTCTTGATTCTAATTCCCATTCTCGTAGTCCTGATACAGGAAATCATTGTATGGATATTTCTGTACGTGGAGTTCGCGTACGCGCTTGTATATGACATCGCGCATCTCCGTGATGTTCATCTTTTCGCGTGCAGAGATAAACAGACAGTCGTCGCCCATCTTTGCCATCCATGTCTTCTTGAGTTCGTCGAGCGTGATGTTCTCTTTCGTCTTCGGCGTCAGGTCGTCGGCTTCCTTCTCCACCCACGAGTATGCGTCAATCTTGTTGAAGAGAATCATCGATGGCTTGTCGGCGCAGCCGAGGTCGGCGAGCGTCTTGTCCACCACCTTTATCTGTTCTTCAAAGTCGGGGTGACTGATGTCCACCACATGAATGAGCAGGTCAGCCTCGCGCACCTCGTCGAGCGTGCTTTTGAAGGAGTCCACAAGGTCGGTGGGCAGCTTCCGGATGAACCCTACGGTGTCTGCAAGCAGAAACGGCAGGTTCTCCACCACCACCTTTCTCACTGTGGTGTCAAGCGTGGCGAAGAGTTTGTTCTCGGCGAACACTTCACTCTTCGACAGAAGGTTCATGAGCGTGGATTTTCCCACGTTGGTATACCCCACGAGCGCCACGCGGATCAGTCTGCCGCGGTTCTTGCGCTGTGTGGTCTTCTGCTTGTCTATTTCGGCGAGTCTCTCCTTCAGGAGCGACATACGCTGCAGGATGATTCGGCGGTCCATCTCGAGCTGCGTCTCACCAGGTCCGCGCAGACCCACGCTTCCCTTTCCGCCGCCCGAACCCGAGCCGCCACCCTGTCGTTCCAGGTGGGTCCAGAGTCGCTGCAGCCTCGGCAGCATGTATCTGTATTGTGCCAGTTCCACCTGCGTCTTGGCATTGGCGGTCTGTGCGCGCATGGCGAATATGTCGAGGATAAGCGATGTGCGGTCGAGAATCTTCACCTTCAGTTCGTTTTCGATGTTGCGGATCTGCTTTGCCGAAAGCTCGTCGTCGAAAATCACCATACCGATTTCGCGCTCCGCATCCTCTTCGTTTATGATGAACTGTCTGATTTCCTCCAGCTTTCCCTTGCCCACATAAGTGGTCTGGTTTGGTCCGTTCACCCTCTGTGTGAATCTCTTCACGGTGACGGCACCGGCGGTGTCGGCGAGAAATTCCAGTTCGTCGAGATATTCCTTGGTCTTGGCTTCGTCCTGCTCCTTGGTGATAAGACCCACAAGTACGGCGGTTTCCGCCTTGACCTCTGATATTACAAATTCCTTCATTAAATTCCTTGATATTATATATAATATGTATGCAAAGTTAATCAAAAGCCTCCAAAGTAAGGCAAAAACTCCCCAAGATATATCTTTATTGCTGAAAAAAAGGCTTATTTATTGTATAAAAGTAATATCTTTGCAAAGATAAACAACAACTCTGCCTGAAGACAAACATCCCCTCCGCATGATACAATCCGTCCGGTCCCTTTGTCTTCGGCATGAAAAAACGAAACAGTCAAATGACACTACCAGAGGATTTTTCATCATACACCCGACGGCTGTTCGGCGAAGGATTATGGCAGAAGTTCGAACAGGGAATGGGCGAAGAACCACCCGTGAGCGTGCGTCTGAACCCGTTCAAATATGCCGCCACAATGCCGTTGCCCGCCGAAGCGGACGGAGAAGTGGAATGGTGCCCCGAAGGGCGCTATCTGAAGACGCGCCCGCAGTTCACCCTCGACCCACTGCTTCATGCCGGAGCCTACTATGTGCAGGAGGCGGCATCGATGTATGTGGCCGAAGTGTTGCGCCGCCACGCCGATCTGTCCGGGCCCCTGCGCGTGCTCGACCTCTGTGCGGCGCCAGGCGGAAAGACCACGGCCGTGAGAAGCATACTGCCCGAAGGGAGTCTGCTTATGACAAACGAGCCGATGCGCCCGCGTGCCAATATCCTGATGGAGAACGTGCAGAAGTTCGGCAACCCCGACGTAATCGTCACCAACAGTTATGCCATTGACTATCAGAGGAGTGGACTGCAGTTTGACGTGATAATCGCCGACGTGCCCTGCTCCGGCGAAGGCATGTTCCGCAAGGACGAGGGAGCGGTGGCGGAATGGTCGGTGGCGAACGTGAAGAAATGCGCCCAGCTGCAGCGCGAGATTATCGCCGACATCATGCCATGTCTGCGGCCCGGCGGACTGCTCGTCTATTCCACCTGCACCTTCAACGCCCACGAGGACGAGGAGAACGTGAAGTGGATCATCGACAGCTACGACATGCAGCCCATAGACATCACCGGCGGAAAAACCTTCCCACAGACTTCCACGCCGCAGGCGGACATCCCCGGCACCGTGCATTTCATCCCGGGCGCAACCCGCACCGAAGGACTCTTCATGGCAGCCCTGCGCAACCCCGGCGAAGGCTGCAACCTCATGACAGCAACCGCTGCCCGGAAGAAGGACAAGAAGCAGAAGAAAGGAAGGTCTGCCAAGCTGCTGCAACACGTAACGGGCGCCAGACAAATGGCGGAATGGCTTGCCGACAACGAGCAGTATGACATCACTATGCTCGGCGGCAGGATAGTGGCCGTGAAGAAGACATGGCGCAGCATATACGATACGGCAGTGGAGAAGCTCCGCGTGATGCACGCCGGAGTGGAAATCGGCGAACCCAAGGGCAAGGACATCATCCCATCGGAGAGTCTCGCCCTCTCCACCGACCTCAACAGCCAGGCGTTTCCCGAGGCGGAACTCAACCTCGAAACGGCGCTCTCATACCTGCGCCGCGAACCGATACAGCTGCCCGACGCAATGCCCCGCGGATATGTTGTGGTGAGCTATATGGGACTGCCCCTCGGCTTTCTGAAGAACCTCGGAAACAGGACCAACAACCTGTTTCCACAAGAATGGAGAATAAGAAAACAATGAAACAATACTTAGACCTCTTGAACCGCATCCTCACCGAGGGTACGGAGAAGCACGACCGCACCGGAACCGGTACGATAAGCATTTTTGGAAACCAGATGCGCTTCGATATGAGCCAGGGATTCCCCCTGCTCACCACCAAGAAGCTGCACCTCAAGTCGATAATCTACGAGCTGCTGTGGTTTCTGCGCGGCGATACCAACGTGCATTACCTTCAGGAACACGGAGTGAGAATCTGGAACGAATGGGCTGATGCCGACGGCGAGCTCGGTCCTGTCTACGGCCATCAATGGCGCTCCTGGCCTACGCCCGACGGCAGCCATATCGACCAGATAACCAACGTGGTGAACCAGATAAAGACTACGCCCGACTCGCGCCGCATGATTGTCAGCGCATGGAACGTGGCCGATATCGAGCAGATGCATCTGCCGCCCTGCCATTGCCTCTTCCAGTTTTATGTGGCAGACGGCAAACTTTCGCTGCAGCTATACCAGCGCAGCGCCGACACATTCCTCGGCGTGCCGTTCAACATCGCCTCCTACGCCCTACTCCTGCAGATGATGGCACAGGTGTGCGGACTGCAGCCCGGCGAATTCATCCACACCACAGGCGACACACATATCTATCTGAACCATCTGGAGCAGGTGAAGCTCCAACTCACGCGCACTCCGCGCCCGCTGCCAAGGATGAGGCTCAATCCCGACGTGAAGGATATCTTCAGCTTCAAGTATGAAGACTTCCAGCTTGAGGGTTACGACCCGTGGCCGCATATCCCCGGAGTGGTGAGCGTATAACGCATTTTTTATAAACATAGCAATGCTTCATCGGTCGTCTCACTGCAGTGAGCCATATAGCTGACTATAGTGGGCCATATAGCTGACTATAGTCGAATGAACGGAGAAGCATTGCTTTTTATTCCGATTTGCCACATTCATCGTATATCGCCACCCCTTTCACCGTCAGCAGATATTTCTGGCGGGGATGACGGGGAGAGTTTGGAAATTTCATTTTTACCAAACCTTCTGTAATAGCTGGCGTAAGAGAATATTCAAGGAAATTGGGGCGGTTCTTCAATCCAACAGTCTCCATGATTTCTTTCACGCTCTTTTCCTCCCTGCCAATCGCAATAATTAATTGTTTTATATTTTCAGATAACGTAGATACTGTTTCATCAAAACTTGTATGGGGACTTGTACAGGTACTTGTATGGGTACTTGTATGGGTATTTATATTGGCGCTGTTCGCATCACTATAACCTATCAGCATATAGCGGTTTTTAAGTTCATGATGTTCGCCCAACATCAAATTACGGAAGAACCTGATGAGGAATGACTTGTCACTGCCTTTCCTCTGTCTTACTTTTTCAAATTATACAATTTTACTTCTCATACCCCTCATAATAATAGCTCTGCTCAATCCCCTTGATTACCACTTCGCGGTTCTCCGTGTCGGAAGTGAGGTTCTGCGAGAGGAGGTAGCGCAGTTCGAGGTCGTTGATAGGTGAACGTTCCATGGCCGAGAGATATTGGTCTTTGTCCACAAACTGCCAGTTGACCACTTTTCCGAGCGAGCGTTTAAGCATCATGTCAAGCCAAATGCGGGTGGATCGGCCATTGCCTTCCATAAAGGGATGACACACATTCATCTCAACATACTTCTCGATGATATGCTCGAAGGAATCTTCTGGCATCTTTTCTACGGCAGAGAGGGCTGCATCAAGATAGAGAGAATTGGCAAAACGAAAACCTCCTTTGGCGATATTCTTGTCGCGGACAACGCCAGCGAATGGGTACAAACCATCAAAAAGATAATGATGTATCTGTTGCAGACCTGCCGTTGTACCAACAGGAATTTTATCTATATCGCCCGACTCAAAGAGATGGCGTGCATTATCTAACGACTTTTCGTCAATTTCTTTTGTTGTCATAATCAATTGAATTGTATTTGACTATTGGTTGGATGAGACATTGAGAATTTTCTCCGTTTCTATCCTTTCTTTACAATGTCCTTCCGTCTTATTTCTTTGTATACAGAGATAATGCAGACGGGCGCAACGAAAGCTTGCAATCTCAAATTGCCGAATGCAGTTTATCTTCTACAAAGATATAAATAATCCTTGATAATAACGAATGATTAAGGAAACATTTCATTCAAAACATTGAGCTTTGCATCTATTGAAGACAGCATACGGAAAAGCATCGCTTCGCCGCTCCGTATCAGTCCATTTTCAGTCTGAGGGAATTCAATACTACGCTGAGGCTCGACATCGCCATCAGGGCGCTTGCCCACATGGGAGTGATCTGGAAATCCACGCCGAACAGCACCAAGACACCGGCCGCCGCCGGAACGCAGACGAGATTATAGACGAAAGCCCAGAAGAGGTTCTGCCATATCATGCGGCAGGTTCTGGCGCTCAGCGAGAAAGCCTCGGGCAACACCATGAGGTCGTCGCCCATGAGAGTCACCTGGGCGGCATCGATCGCCACATCGGTACCACGGGCTATGGCTATGCCCACATCGGCAAGGGCAAGAGCCTGAGTGTCGTTGATACCGTCGCCCACCATCGCCACGCATCTGCCCTCACGCTGCAGACGAGCCACGAGTTCCTGCTTGTCGTCGGGCTTCACGGCGCTCCGGTAGTTCGTTATCCCTGCCTTGTCCGCCCAATAGGCGGCAGCCGCCTCATTGTCGCCACTCATCATATACACCTCGATGCCTCTGCTGCGCAACGCACTGATTGCTTTGCGGGCGTGGGGCTTCAGGGATTCGCGGTCTTCGGGCCGGAGAATGTCGGGACGGGTGAAGTCGATGTTATGGTTTGGGATGGTCAGCGTGCCGGTCTTGTCAACCACGATGGCATCCACGCGGCGCATCTTCTCCAGTGCGGCGGCATCCTTGATGAGTATATGCCGACGGGCAGCCCTGCCCATACCTACCATGAGCGCGGTAGGGGTGGCTAACCCCATAGCGCACGGACATGCCACGACGAGCACCGAAACCGCCGACATAACGGCGCGCGGCAGGGCTTCCATGCCGCCGAATACAAGCCACAATATAAAGGTAATCAACGAGATGCCGGCTATAACGGGAACGAATACGAGCGCCGCCCTGTCCACGAGCCGCTGCACGGGTGCCTTCGATGCCTGTGCCTCCTGCACCATACGGATTATCTGTGCCAGTGCTGTCTTCTCGCCCACCTGCTGCGCCCTCATGCGCAGACGGCCCTGATTGGGAATAGTTCCGGCAAGCACCCGGTCGCCCGTGCGCTTAGCCACAGGAGCCGGTTCGCCACTTATCATCGCCTCGTCCACGTATGCCGCATCGGGCGTCATGAAGCTTTCTGCCTGGGTCACCGTGCCGTCCACGGGAATCTTCTCGCCGGCCCTCACCTCGATGATGTCCCCATAGGCAATGGCGGATAAAGGTAGCTCGCTGATTGTGTCGCCGTTCACGATGCGCGCTGTCTTGGGCTGCATACCGAGCAACTGACGTATGCTGGATGCCGCTCCGTCCCTGGCCTTATCTTCAAGACAACGGCCTGTGAGCACGAAGGTTATAATCATCACGGAAGCATCGAAATATGTGTGGTTCTCCATGCCCATCGCTCCCCAGAAGGCATCTCCCCAGAAGGTGTTGAAGCTGCTGAAGAGGAACGCCACGAGGGTGCTCAGGGCTACGAGCGAATCCATGTTTGCCGTGAGATGGCGCAGCTGGCGCAGGGCTGAGACGTAGAATCCGCGTCCGCAATATATCATGTTCATGAGGGCGAGGATAAGGCAAATCTGATTGTTGAATCCCGTCTGTGCCGCGCTGCCGCCACCAATCCACCCCATCGATACGGCCATCACGGCTATGGACAGAAGCCAGGAAACCAACGTCTTGCGGCGGAGCAGCGAAAACTGGCGGCGCTCTATCTCCTCTATGTTGCGGTCCTGCTCTATCACCATGTCGTAGCCTATGGCGCTCACCTCGCGCTTCATGTCCTGGAGTGTGATTTGAGTCGGGTCGAAATCCACGAGTGCCGTTCTTCCGGCGAGCGATACGGAGACGCTGTTCACGCCGCGGAGCGACGCAAGCTTCCTCTCCACATTGGCTGCACACACGGAGCATGCCATTCCCAATACTACGATGGTCTGTTTCATTGTTTTATGAATTGTTTTTATTTCATTCGTCGGCATCCGCCTCTCCGGCAGAGGATGGAGGGGATGTGGTTGCAAAGATAGTGCAAATCGAGAGCAGAACAACAAGCTTGCTTGATTGTTATGCCGAGATGCAGCCTATCTTATGCAAAGATAGTGCAAATCGAGAGCAGAACAACAAGCTTGCTTGATTGTTATGCCGAGATGCAGCCTATCTTATGCAAAGATAGTGCAAATCGAGAGCAATGAAGCTTGCTTCAATTGCCGAAATGCAGCCTATCTTATGCAAAGGTACAAAAAAAACATTGCAATCAGCTTGCAATGTCTTCCTCTTTGTTCTCTGGCGGGCGGATTATTTCGCCGTGTCCTTTGAGCTCCGCTTCGTGCGCTTATAGCTGCGGTATTCATCGAGCGGAATCTCCACGTCTGACTCTTCGAGTGTTCCCTCTTGCGGCAGACGGAATTTCATGTATTTGATATTCAGTCCACGCTCAATCCACTGGTTCTCGTAGTATGTGTGGATGGAGAGGATAGACCGTGTGTCGGCATCGAGCGAATCGTCGTGATACAGGTCTTCGGTGGCCATGAGCACGGGCAGGGAGTTCTTCTCCACCATGAACTTGGTGTAGGTGAAGAGGAAATTGGAGTCGGTCTTCAGATGCACCAGTCCGTCATCCACGAGGAAGCGGCGGTAGCGCTCCATGAAGAATGTGCTCGAGAGGCGTTTGCGCGGATTCTTCATCTGCGGGTCGCTGAATGTGAGCCATATCTCCTGCACCTCTCCGGGGGCGAAGAAGCGGTCGATTATCTCGATGTTTGTTCTAAGGAAAGCTGCATTTCCGAGTCCTTCCTCAAGGGCTTGCTTGGCGCCCGTGTGCATTCGTGCCCCCTTGATGTCGACGCCGATGAAGTTCACGTCGGGGAACATGCGTGCCAGTCCCACGGTATATTCCCCCTTGCCGCAACCCAGCTCAAGCACTATCGGGTTGTCGTTGTGGAAATATTCCTCGCGCCACTTGCCTTTCATATCGAAAGGTACATTCTCAATCACTGAATAGGGGTACTGGAAGACATTCCTGAATGTCTCCATCTCCGCGAATTTCTGTAGTTTTCCTTTACTCATTTATCGTTTTTAAGTGCGTGTTCCGTGTTTGGCGCCTCGTGGCAATCCGATACTTTTGACAGATATGCGCCTACACCTGGTGTTAAAAGAAAAGAAGAATATTATAATAGAGAGCTTAGGGAAATATCCAAGGCCGCTAAGGTGATACGTCAACAGTAAGACTGTCGGCATATACTTGGCGACATCAGAGAATCATTTGCCGTAAGTTTCTCTCATTATAATATTCTTCTTTCAATTTCTGTATTTGCTTATATCTTACTCAATAATCACCTTTGTCCATCCGTGAGTATCAGGTTCGATGCCGTACTGGATGTTGCGCAGCTGAGTATAGAGCTTCAGAGATACAGGTCCTGGCTTGCCGTCCTTACTGAACGTGAAGCGCTTGCCTGTGTCGATGTCATCGATATAAGAGATAGGGCTGATAACGGCTGCTGTTCCGCATGCTCCAGCCTCCTCGAAAGTCTCGAGCTCTTCCTCAGGAATCTGACGGCGCTCAACCTTCATGCCGAAGTCCTCAGCGAGCTGCATAAGGCTCTTATTGGTGATACTTGGCAGGATGGAAGTGGACTTAGGAGTAACGTATGTATTGTTCTTGATACCGAAGAAGTTGGCAGCGCCACACTCGTCCATGTATTTCTTCTCCTTTGCGTCGAGATAGAACTCGCAAGCGTAGCCTTTCTCGTGAGCGAGGTGGTTAGCCTGCATTGAAGCGGCGTAGTTTCCACCCACCTTATATTTACCTGTTCCGAGAGGAGCAGAGCGGTCGTAGTCGCGAATGATAACGTAAGGATTGGTAGAGAATCCGCCCTTGAAGTAAGGGCCTACCGGTGTTACGAAGATGATGAACACATACTCTGTAGCCGGATGCACACCAACCTGTGCGCTTGTTCCGATGAGGAGCGGACGGATATAGAGCGAAGCACCGCTCTCGTATGTCGGGATGTACTCCTGGTTCAGGCGTACCACCTTGCTTACCATTTCCTCAAAAAGTTCTGTAGATACCTCCGGCATCATGATGCCGCGGCATGTAGACTGCAGACGTGCAGCGTTCTCGTCCATGCGGAAAACGCGTACTTTGCCGTCAGGGCAACGGAATGCCTTGAGGCCTTCGAAAGCCTCCTGTCCGTAGTGGAGACATGTTGCAGCCATGTGTAGGTTAACGTACTCGCTGGAGCAAACTTCAATTTCGCCCCATTTACCGTCGCGATAGTAGCAGCGCACGTTATAGTCCGTACGTCTGTAACCAAAGCCAAGGTTTGACCAATCCAAATCTTTCATAGTGATATGTGTTTAAAAATTAATTTCAGGGCAAAAATAATAAGAATCTTGCTTTCCTCCAATTATATTTGCCTTAATTTGTCACTTTCTTGCTTTTCCGTGCCGTTATCGGCATGTTTTATGCCCATTTCAATGCCAGATGTGCATGAAAAGTCGCTTTTTCATTCATCAAGGAGTTTCTTGATTTCCTCGTCGGTCTTGGTGAGCTTTTCCTTGCATTGCTTGATAAGCTGCTTTGCGGTCTTCAGCTGTTCGCAGATGGAATCGATGCTCTGTTCGCCGGATTCCATCTTGCGTACTATCTCCTCAAGCTTCGAAACGGCTTCCTCGTAATTGAATTTCTTCTCCATTATGTTTGTTCGTTTTTTTGTTTATTCATGTTTGGCGTGTCTTTAGCGTTATCTGCTTTCCGACACCGTTGACTTCACTTTGCCCTTGGCGAAACGGGTCTCTATCTCGTCGCCTTCGGCAAGATCCGCCGCGTCTTTCACCGCCTTGCCGTTTATCGTAGTTATGGAATATCCTCGCTGCAGAAGGATTTGCGGGTCGAGGGCGGATGTGCGCTGCGAGAGGAGTTCGAGTCTGTGTCGCTCGTCCGTCACACGTCGCATGGCGGCAGCCTTCATCCGTGTCAGCAGCATGTCAATCCGCGATTGCTGCCTGTTGCTCATGAGGGAGAACATCGTGGGGATGAGCTGCGAGAGTCTTGCTATCCGCTGTTCCTCCCTCTGCATGGTTGCCTTCACCTTATCATATATCCTCTGCTGGGCATTCTGTATCCTGGCGGCGGTGTCACAAAGGTTGTCGATGAGCAGGGCGGCGGCTGCCGTAGGCGTCTTCACGCGTGAGTGCGCCACCATGTCGGCAATGGTTTCGTCGCGGTCGTGCCCAATGCCCGTAATCACAGGCAGGGGGAAATTGGCGATGTTCTCGGCCAATAGAAGCGAGTCGAATCCGGAGAGGTCGCTGCTGGCGCCTCCGCCGCGGATGATAACCACGCAGTCGAAGTCTTCCACGCAGTCATATATCCCGTTGAGCCTGGCTATGATGCTTTGTTCCACGCCCTCGCCTTGCATCGTGGCGGGAAATAGGGTTGTGGTGAAGGCGAAGCCGTAGGGATTGTTGGCCAGTTGGTCGCAGAAATCGCCGTAGCCGGCTGCCGTGGCACTTGATATTACAGCGATGCGCTGTGCGAACATTGGGAAGGAGAGTTGCTTGTTGAGGTCGAACACACCCTCGTCCTTCAGCGTCTTGATGATTTCCATCCTGCGCCGCGCCATGTCGCCAAGTGTGTATGTGGGGTCGATGCCGCTCACGATCCACGAGAAGCCGTATGCCTCATGAAACTGCGGGTAGACGCGCAGCAGCACCTTTATCCCTGCACGTAGCTTCATCCCTGTGACGCGTTCGAATTCGGGGCGCACCGACAGCCATGTGCTGCGCCAGCATTTCGCCGATGCACGGGCCACGGGGGTATTGCCGCGCTCGTCCTTCTGGATGAGTTCCATATAGCAGTGGCCGTTGCTTTCGCGTGCCTCGCTGAGTTCTGCCTCAACCCAGAAATCGCCTTGCAGCGTCAGTTCGATTGACTGGTGCACAAGGCGATTAAGCTCAAACAATGTGTATGTCTTGTTCTCTTTCATTCTATCTGCTCCTTATCTCCTTTCATTCTGTTTGGTCTTTATCTTCCCTTGCCCGTTTTCTTCCGGTCTTGCCATTGGTCTTTGGTCATCCATTGGTCTTGGGTTCCGTCTTGTTTGTCCGTGGCTTCTTTCTGCCGGATTCATCTTATCCTGCTGAAGTCTGGCACACCATAGCCGAACACATTGTCGGGATGGGAGGCGTTGTCGCCGCATTCCCTTACCATCTGCATTATCTCCAATGCTGTCTTCTCGGGATATTTCTGCCATAGACATGCCACAAGACCCGTGATGAGCGGTGCGGCAAACGAGGTGCCGACCGACGAACTGACGGTGCCGCGCTCCGTAACCACAGCCGTAGGACTGCCCTGTGCCATCACGTCGGGCTTCACCCTGCCGTCGGCTGTAGGACCAAGACTGCTGAATCCGGCGTTGCGCCGCTCCGATGTTACAGCCCCCACAGCAAGGATGTCCGTTGCGTCGGCAGGGAAGTTTATCTTCTTCCAAGAACTCATGCCGTCGTTGCCGCAGCTGTTCACAAACACCATGCCCTTGCCGGCAATCATCGATGCCGTACGGGAGATAAGGGCCGTCTTTCCGTCTTGCTGCCAATAGCGGTAGCTGTCTTGCTGGTTGTCGTATTCGTGGAAGCCCAGCGAACTGTTTATGACGTCCACTCCTGCACTGTCGGCGTATTCTGCCGCCGCTGCCCACCAGTCTTCCTCCACGGGTTGCTCCGTCTCTTCGTCCTCGCAGCGCAGCAGCCAGAACGAGGCGTCGGGTGCCGTCCCGACATATACGTGGGGCACGTTCACGGCAATGACCGACAATACCTGTTCGCCATGCTCCATCTCCGCGAAGATGCTCTTTGACTGGGGACAGACCAGATCTGCATACCCCACAAGGTTTATATCCCTCAATGCCGGAATGAGGTCGGCATTAAGGAAACCGGCATCCATCACGGCTATTGTCATCCCCTTGCCCGTGAAGCCTTCGGCGTGGAGCTTCTGGGCACCGAGCATACGTAGTTGCCCTTCCGTCGCACCGTATCGCGTGATGTTCACCGTGTCATGCAGTGTCAGTTCCTTATGATACTTAGGACGTGGTCCTTTCGCTTCCACCGAGTCTGGCGAAGTCCATACGAGTCTGGATTCCGTGACGAAAGGGAGTTCCTTTACGGCATTGCCGAAAGAGGCATTCTCCGTTTGCGCCACAACCGTGTTGTTCCATTTCGAACGGCTCACCACCTTGCACCCAAGCTGCTCGATCATCTGCTCATAAGCCTTGCTTACGGGCAGGTCGGTAGAGTCAACCCCGAGATGCTGCCTGTTGCGCCTTTCCATCGCCTTGGGCGATAGGAATTGCAGTGGATTCGCTATTGAATACCCGCAACCGGTCTTGTCTCTGAGATGAATGCGGAACATGTATGTCCTTTCGCCCTTTGCCTTGACTTTAGGCGCAGGCTCGTTCACTCCGGCCACGCACCACACGATGACAGCCACAAGCATTGATGAAGCAAGCAGGATTCTCTTTGCCAGATTCATGTTCAAAGCCTTTCGTAGTCTACAAAGGAATAGCGGTAATGATGCTTCTCGTCTGTATCGTGGTCTTCGCGGCAAACTTCTTTCCATCCGTCGAACTCAGGGAAGAAGGCATCTGCCCCCTCCGGTTCGTCGGCAATCTCCGTAAGGCAGAGGCGGTCGGCGGCAGGCAGCGTCTGGCGGTAGATGCTCTCGCCTCCGATTACATAGATATCCTCGTCGGCGCTGCAACTTGCCAATGCGTCCTCTACCGATGCATAGACGTCGCATCCCGGCAGTTCATTCACCGTGCGGCTCACCACCACGTTCCTGCGGTTAGGCAGGGCGCCCTTTGGCAGCGAGTCGAACGTCTTCCTGCCCATAAGGATCGTGTGTCCGGTGGTCAGCGCCTTGAATCTCTTCAGGTCGTTCGGCAACCAGTATACGAGCTTGTTCTCTTTGCCTATGGCACGATTGCGCGCCACGGCAGCTATTATGTTTATTCTCATTGTGTTCCTTAATTCCGCAACACTATAGTTTAACATTATTTAT
>ULRN01048196.1_pt1 | contig 16948 bp, 18 predicted proteins | sample 1955461 | NCBI WGS metagenome assembly ULRN01 (sample SAMEA4835683, study PRJEB28245) | human gut metagenome | biome: gut microbiome; material: fecal sample | place: Denmark | collected 2008 | reverse complement strand
ACTAGAATGTTTGGTAAAAATAATTTAGTAAGCCCTAATTAAAGCGAATAACAATAAGTTGATGCCAAATCTTCCAAATCGGTTCTTCGATAAATTTTTAATAAAAAAATTCATAAAATAGCAACAACGTATTGGAATATTTGTTTAATTTGCGATTGTGCTTCTAAGAGAGTTTATTAAAAGTTTAAATAATAACGCTATTTACTATGCCTGACAGAAACATAATTTATAATGTTTATCATTTTTATCGAGAAGGTTTCCGCAATATGACCATTGGACGGACGCTGTGGACTATAATTATTATCAAGCTTATCGTGATATTTGCTATCTTAAAAATTTTCTTTTTCCCCGATGTGCTTGGCAAAAAGGCGAAAGGCGGAGACAAAGCGTCGTATGTGGCTGGAGAGCTGATTAGACGGTAAATAGCAGATTCTATTCATATAAGAGACAGAAACAATAAAGTCAAACCATTTAATATTTAAACAAAAACTTATGAATCCACTTTTGACAATTGACCCGACGCTCATTGATTGGTCACGCGCCCAATTTGCGCTTACAGCCATATATCATTGGCTGTTCGTGCCGCTCACATTGGGATTGGCTGTAATCATGGGCATTATTGAAACAATCTACTATCGAACAGGAAAACCGTTTTGGCGTGAAGCATCCCAATTTTGGCAGCGTCTGTTTGGCGTGAACTTTGCCATGGGTGTGGCTACGGGTATTATCCTGGAGTTTGAATTCGGTACCAACTGGAGTAACTACTCTTGGTTTGTAGGCGACATATTTGGTGCCCCACTTGCTGTTGAGGGCATTGTGGCCTTTTTCATGGAAAGTACATTTGTTGCCGTTATGTTCTTTGGTTGGGAGAAAGTATCCAAAGGATTCCATCTTGCCTCGACCTGGCTCACCGGAATTGGTGCTACCATATCAGCATGGTGGATTCTCGTTGCCAATTCATGGATGCAATATCCGGTAGGCTGCGAGTTCAATCCAGACACCGTGCGCAATGAGATGACAAGCTTTGCCGATGTAGCCTTGTCACCAATGGCTGTTGACAAGTTCTTCCACACTGTTACTTCATCATGGATTGTTGGTGCAGTGTTCGTATGCGCAGTAAGTTGCTGGTATCTGTTGAAAGGCAGGGAGAAACTTCTCGCACGACAGAGCATAAAGATTGCAAGCATAGTTGGCATCGTCGCATCTGTGATAGCAATGGCTACAGGCGACTCTTCTGCGGTCAAAGTTGCCGAAGTGCAACCTATGAAACTTGCTGCAATGGAAGCCCTTTACGATGGCGGAGAAGGCGAAGGTCTTACGGTGATTGCTGCCATCAATCCATTTTCACAGCCCGATTATGCCAAAGGTGGAGAAGCACCGTTGCGCATTGCTATTCCTAATGGACTATCATTACTTGCCACCCACTCGATGAACGGTTATGTGCCTGGCATCAATGATATTCTAAATGGATACACTCGTCCGGACGGCAAACGCGAACTTTCTGCCGAGGAGAAGATGGAACGTGGACGCAATGCCATTGCTGCCCTTGCAGAATACCGTAAGATCAAGGCTGCTGACGCCAATGACAGCCGTTTGCCTGAACTTACAAAGCAATTGAAAGAGGATATGCCTTATTTCGGATATGGCTACATAAAAGACCGTGACGAACTTGTTCCTTTCATTCCTATCAACTTCTACGCCTTCCGCATCATGGTGGGTATCGGGACATTGCTGCTGCTCTTCTTCCTCCTCATCGGGCATGTGGCATGGCGACAGGACATCACTGTTCGGAGCCGTTGGTTGTGGATGGCAGCTATTCTTATGCTTCCACTTACCTACATTGCCAGCGAAGCAGGATGGATTGTTGCTGAGCTTGGCCGCCAGCCGTGGGCAATTCAGGACATGTTGCCGACAGTTGCTGCGGTGTCCGACCTCCGTTCAGGCAGCGTAGCATTGACATTCTTCATTTTCCTTGTGCTATTCACCGTTCTGCTCATTGCCGAGATTAGAATAATGTGCCGTGTGATAAAAGGCTACAAGTCGCCATTTGAATCAGAATCCGAGAATTAAACATTAGTCATTTAACATTTAACACATAACACTGCTATGACATATTCATTTCTTCAACAATACTGGTGGTTTATCGTGTCGCTGCTTGGAGCGTTACTCGTGTTTTTGCTTTTCGTCCAAGGAGCCAACTCTCTTGTCTACAGTTTAGACAAGACAGAAGAGGGGCAGCGCAAAGTGATAGAATCAACCGGTCGCAAGTGGGAGATAACATTCACCACACTTGTCACTTTCGGCGGAGCCTTCTTCGCCTCGTTCCCATTGTTCTACAGTACAAGTTTCGGCGGAGCCTATTGGCTTTGGATGATTATACTCTTCTCGTTTGTATTGCAAGCCGTAAGCTATGAATTCCAGCACCGGAAAGGAAACTTGCTCGGGACACGTACTTACCGCTGTTTCCTTATCCTCAACGGAATCGTTGGTCCGCTGCTCTTAGGTGGTGCAGTTGCCACATTCTTCGACGGCTCTAACTTTATTGTAGAGAAAGCATCGCTGACAGACATTGGCGCTCCTGTCATCAGCCGTTGGGCGAATGCCTCGGCAGGACTTGATGCCTTGCTTGATCTTTGGAATCTTGCTTTAGGGCTTGCTGTGATGTTCCTTGCACGTATGCTTGGCATCTTGTATATCATGAATAATGTAGACGATGAGGATATACGTTCACGTGGTTCAGTGAGACTTATAGGCAGCACAGTGCCATTCCTCGTGTTTTTCCTCGCATTCTTTGTGCGTACATTGCTTAAGGAAGGTTATGCCGTTAACCCGGAAACAGGCGTTGTGTTCATGGAACCGATGAAATATCTGCACAATTACCTGAACATGTGGCCGCTTGCTTTACTGACTGTAATCGGAGTTGTTCTGTTGCTCTACGGAGTAATTCGCACTATCATTAGTGCAACCTACATCAAAGGAATATGGCCTGCTGGAATTGGTGTGATTCTCGTTGTGTTGTCGTTGCTTCTAGTGGCAGGATTAGGCAATACAGCCTATTATCCGTCCAATGCAGACTTGCAGTGCTCGTTGACCATTTCCAATAGTTGCAGTAGCGAGTTCACGCTCCGCACAATGTTCTATGTATCGTTGCTTGTTCCGTTTGTTTTCGCCTATATTGCCTACGTATGGCGTGTGATGGACAGGAAATAATCAGGGTTCGTACGACAGCGTCAGACTCTCGTTAAAAGACAAAAGCAGTGTGGCATAATTGCAAACAGCTGCGTTGCTTTCGCAACACGACTACAGTGCTTAACATTTTACGAGTTCTGATACACCTTAAAGGGGCTGCATCAAAACAATCGTTTTGACACAGCCCCTTTATATTGTACGCAAGGAAATAAACTGTTTACTTCTCTTCCTTTATTTCGGTTGTCTCCTCTACAATTTCCGATATTACTTCCACCGATTCGTTTTCCTCTACAATTGGAGCAGTTTCTGCGGGCGGCTCAACCGGAACAGGATTATCTGCTACAACAGGTTCCTCTTCGGGCTGTTTCCGCTTCTGTTTGATTTCCCGAATATGCTCCTTAAACAAACGATCGGTTCGAATCTTCTTGATGGCCATTCGAGCTGCATCTTGTTGCGATTCTTTCTTTGAATATCCAACTCCAACACCAATTTGCTCTTCAGTTTCGGACAAGAAAACAGCCGATTGAAACATTGGGCTTCCCTGTTCATCGGCAAAAGTCTCAATAACTTCAAACCGGACTGGAATGCGATGCTTTTGTCCCCATTCAATAAGATGAGATTTGAAATTCACTTCCTTATTCAAAAGAGAGCCCAAATCTATATTTTTAATCATCACCTGGTCGATAAACCTATAGCAATAATCAAAACCCTTATCTAAATAAATCGCACCAATCAAGGCTTCCAAAGCATTGCCAAGGATATTGGAATTATGTCCTTCCAAAATTGAATAATGAATAGAGTAATGCAACATCTTTTGCAAATTGAGATTCTTGGCAATCTCATTCATGGATTCGCGAGATACAATTTTAGAACGTGTATTGGTAAGTAAGCCCTCGCCTCCATGTTCAAAATGTCTATATAATATATCTGCCACTATCCCACTTAATATAGCATCTCCTAAGAACTCCAAACGTTCGTTATTAATCAATCCGCCATCTTGAGACTCGATAGACGATGAACGATGAAGAAACGCCTCTTGGTAATACTGTATATTATCCGGATAGAAACCAGTAATCCTGTATATAGACAAATAAGGCTCCTTACCTCTATGCATAAGGAGCCTTATCTTCTTGTATAGTTTTGAAAACACTTTATTCTACAAACTTTTTGACAATTAGACTTGCATTATGTCCTCCAAAACCGAATGTGTTAGATAAAGCAGCATTGACAGTGCGTTTCTGAGCTTTATTGAAAGTAAAGTTCATGTTGTAGTCTATTTCTGGATCATTATCACCTTCTGTATGATTGATAGTCGGAGGGACGATATCTTCCTTAACGGACATTACACTAATAATAGCTTCCAAAGCTCCGGCAGCACCTAACAAATGTCCTGTCATGGACTTAGTTGAACTGATGTTCAATTTGTAGGCATGTTCGCCAAATACTTCTTTAATTGCTTTCACTTCAGACAAGTCACCTACTGGTGTAGATGTACCATGAACATTGATATAATCAATATCTTCCGGTTTCATCTCAGCATCTTCCAACGCATTTGTCATTACCAACTTGGCACCTAATCCTTCTGGATGAGTAGCTGTCAAATGATAAGCATCAGCAGAAAGACCTGTACCTGCTACTTCTGCATAAATCTTAGCACCACGTGCCAACGCATGTTCCAACTCTTCAAGAACCAGACAAGCAGCACCCTCACCCATTACAAATCCATCACGACTTGCACTAAATGGACGAGAAGCTGTTTCCGGTGAATCATTACGAGTTGACAAGGCATTCATGGAGTTGAAGCCTCCTACACCTGCTGCTGCAATAGCGGCTTCTGCACCGCCTGTAATTATTGCATTCGCTTTACCTAAGCGGATATAATTGAATGCGTCTGCAATGGCATTGGTAGAAGAAGCGCAAGCTGAAACCGTAGCGAAGTTAGGACCACGGAAACCATAAATCATGGAGATATGGCCGGCTGCGATATCTGCAATCATTTTAGGGATGAAGAACGGGTTGAACTTAGGACCAATTGTGTCCTTCGTCTTAGCGTAACCCATCACTTCGTCTTCAAATGTCTGGATACCACCAATTCCAGCAGCGAAGATAACACCAATACGGTTCTTATCTTCCTTCTCCAAGTCCATAGCTGCATCGTCTACTGCCTGTTTCGCTGCACCAATAGCCAACAAACTATATCGATCACATTTGCGAGCTTCTTTGCGATCCAAATATTGAAGAGAATCAAATCCCTTCACTTCACACGCAAACTGTGTCTTAAATTTACTTGCATCAAAATGAGTAATAGGTCCTGCTCCACTTTTCCCATTCAGAAGCCCCTCCCAAGTTTCGGGAAGGGTATTTCCCAACGGAGAAATAGCACCAAGACCTGTTACTACTACTCGTTTTAATTCCATACCTTTTATTAAAGGATTTGATTACTTGTTTGTGTTAGCTTCGATATAAGCGATAGCGTCACCTACAGTAGTAATCTTTTCAGCTTGGTCATCAGGAATTTGAATACCGAATTCTTTTTCAAATTCCATAATCAATTCTACTGTATCAAGTGAGTCTGCACCTAAATCATTAGTAAAGCTTGCTTCGTTTGTAACTTCAGATTCTTCTACACTCAGTTTATCAATGATGATATTCTTTACTTTTTCAGCAATTTCAGACATAACTTTCAATTTTAGATTAATAATTACAATTTTACTTTTTAATTTTGCTGCAAAGAAACGAATTTTTTGTGTAACGACATAAATTTCAATCATAAAAAATGCGTATATGTGCACATAAATTCTTATCTTGTGCACCAAATTAGTTAAAGTATGAAAAATATTGCTATTTTTGCTTCGGGATCAGGCACAAATGCCGAAAATTTCGCCCGTTTTTTTGCGCATGACGACACTGTGCGCATCTCTTTAGTTTTATCCAATCACGCTACTGCCGGAGTCCACCAAAGGATGACGGCTTTTGGTATTCCCACGATGACATTCTCCAATGAATGTTTCAGAAATGGGGATGATATCGTCAAGGTGCTTAAGGAAAACAACATCGATTTTATCGTATTGGCTGGTTTTATGAATAAAATATCAGATCCCTTGTTAGAGGCTTACCCTAATAAAATCGTCAACATCCATCCTGCCTTGCTGCCTAAATTCGGGGGGAAAGGCATGTATGGAATGCATGTACACGAAGCCGTTATTGCTGCCAAAGAAAAAGAATCCGGCATCACGATTCATTATATTGACGAGCACTACGATGAAGGCACAATTATTTTCCAAGCAAAATGTCCTATAATACCGGAAGATGATGCTGAATCCGTCGCTACAAAGGTGCACGCCTTAGAATATGAGTTCTATCCGAAGGTCGTAAAGGATTTATTAAGTCGTTAAGTTAATCAATCTTCCAAGGGCGGAAATGGCAATTGCACATTTTTGCGATAGCCTGTCCCATTGAACGTTGCAACCGTTTCTCCTTTTTCATTGGTAATTATGACCTCGCAATTGGACAAGCGTTTGTGGTTCATAGTCTCTTTTGCTTCGGCATATAAATATCCGCGGCTTTCCGCCTTAAAGAAATTGATGGAAGAGGTAATGGAAAGTGTCAGTCGGGCATGGCTGTTCGTAGCAGCAGCAAAAGCCAAATCCGCCAAGGTGAAGATGGCTCCACCTTGGCAGACTCCACCTCCATTCAGGTGTTGCGGTTTGATTTCCATGCGAGCTTTTGCATATCCGCCTCTCACTTCCAAAAGTTCCACACCTGCCAACAAGGCAAATCTATCTCCTTCTAAAAACTTTTCGATTGTCATAGAGTTTATAAAAAAGGCTGTGTCAAAATGGTTGTTTTGATACAGCCCTATTAAGGGTGTCAGAATTAGCAAAATACAAGATTGCAATTTGCAATGATGACACTACCGTAAAGTTTTGTTTCCTATTCTTATTTATCTAACTTCCATTCAGCCCCGTCCTTCGTGTCTTTGATAACAAAGCCCATTGCTGTCAATTCGTTGCGAATCTTGTCTGAAGTGCTCCAGTCTTTATTGGCTTTGGCTTGTTGGCGGATGCTGAGGAGCAAATCCATTGCTTTGCTGAATGCTTCCAAACCATTGTTTACATCGCCACTGCACACCTCATCTTTAATTCCCAAAAGGTCGAAGGCAAACAAATGAAATACCTCCTGAAGCTCTTTCAAATCGGATTCGTTTAGTGTTTCCTTTCCATCCTTCACCAAATTAACAATTCTAGCAGCATCGAAGAGATGGGAGATAACAATTGGGGTATTCAAGTCGTCATTCATCGCCTCGTAGCACTTTTTCCGTATATCTTTCACCTCAATGGTAGATGTTGTGGCTGGTTTCAGCTTCTGCAAACTTGCATAAGCGTCCAACAATCTCGCCATTCCTTTCTCTGCGGCCTGCAAAGCTTCGTTGCTAAAGTCGACTGTGCTGCGATAATGCGCTTGCAAAATAAAGAAACGGATTGTCATGGCAGAATACGGCTGCTCCAATTTCTCATGGGAACCAGTAAAGAATTGATCTAAAGTAATGAAATTACCCAACGATTTGCCCATCTTTTGTCCATTGATGGTAATCATGTTGTTATGCATCCAATAATGCACCATTTCATGACCTTCAGAAGCCACAGCCTGTGCTATTTCACATTCATGGTGCGGGAATATCAAGTCCATTCCACCTCCATGAATATCAAACCTCTCTCCTAAATACTTTTTACCCATTGCTGTACATTCGCAATGCCATCCAGGGAAACCATTGCTCCAAGGAGAAGGCCAACGCATGATATGTTCCGGCTGAGCACATTTCCACAAGGCAAAGTCAATCGGATTGCGTTTCTCATCCTGACCGTCAAGTGCACGGGTGGTATTCAGCATATCATCAATGTTCCTGCCGGAGAGGACACCATAATGATGGGTTTTGTTATATTTCTCCACATCAAAATAAACAGAACCTTGGCTTTCGTAGGCATAGCCATTGTCTAAGATTCTCTTCACCAATTCAATCTGTTCGATAATGTGTCCGGAAGCATGCGGTTCGATGCTTGGAGGCAAAACATTCAATGCTTCCATCGCATGATGGTAACGGATGGTGTAGTATTGAACCACTTCCATCGGCTCCAATTGTTCCAATCTTGCTTTTTTAGCAATCTTGTCTTCTCCGTCATCGGCATCGTGTTCCAAATGTCCGACATCTGTTATATTACGCACATAACGAACTTTGTAACCCAAATGTTTCAGGTAACGGAATAAAATATCAAAAGTGATGGCTGGACGTGCATGTCCTAAATGCGCATCTCCATATACTGTCGGTCCGCATACATACATACCCACAAAAGGTTCGTGTAGCGGTACAAATTGCTCTTTCTTTCTGGTAAGTGTGTTGTAAATTTGTAATGGATGTTCCATATCTTCATCTGTTTATTCACGACAAAGATACAACAAACAAATGAAAGGTGGCATAGAATCTTTGGTTTTTCGGCAAAGCGAAAAGAGATACGACGAAAAAGAAAGCTATACTTGTTTGAGAATGGATTATTGACTAACGATGTGTAAGCACTTGAACATCTTAGTATCGTTCAAAGAGAGGTATTTGCAGATGCCTATTTTAGGCAAACGTAGGTTTTTTCTACACACTTTTTATTCTTTATTTGCTGAAAGACGAATTGTATATTATATAAAGGCGGTCTGCAACAATCTTTTGACACACCGCCTTTTTATGGATTAAATCTCTTATGATTATTTGATTATTTGTTCCAATTCGCTTAGGTTTCTCTTGACATCTTCATCTGTCACTTCGTAGTTCTGCATGTCACCACCGATGTAAAGGTCGTATGCCGCCATATCAATCAAGCCGTGGCCAGAGAGATTGAACAAGATTGTACGTGATTTGCCCTCTGCTTTTGCTTGTTCTGCTTCACGGATAGCCGTAGCAATTGCGTGGGATGATTCAGGTGCAGGGATGATACCTTCTGTTTGTGCAAACAAAGTCGCCGCTTTGAAAGTTTCCAATTGTGGAATATCCACAGCATCCATCATTCCATCCTTTCTCAATTGGCTGACGATGGAGCCAGCACCATGATAACGCAAACCGCCGGCATGGATATTGGCTGGAGAGAAGTTATGTCCTAAAGTGAACATTGGAATCAAAGGAGTATATCCTGCTTCATCTCCAAAGTCATATTGGAATTCACCGCGAGTCAATTTCGGACAAGATGCAGGCTCTGCTGCAACGATACGAATATCTTTTCCTTCTATCAATTTATGACGCAAGAAAGGGAATGTAATTCCTGAGAAGTTGGAACCTCCTCCGAAGCATCCGATGACAACATCCGGGTATTCTCCTGCCATTTCCATCTGTTTCTCGGCTTCCAGACCGATGACTGTCTGGTGAAGCATGACATGGTTCAATACGCTTCCTAATGTGTAACGGCAGTTTGGCGTACTCATAGCCAATTCTACAGCTTCTGAGATGGCTGTACCTAAACTTCCTTGGTAATTAGGATGGTCTGTAATGATTTTCCTTCCAGCTTTTGTACTCATACTTGGAGAGGCGATTACCTGTGCTCCAAATGTCTGCATGATGGAACGGCGATAAGGCTTCTGGTGATAGCTTACTTTTACCATATAAACAGCCAATTCCAAGCCGAATGCCTTAGCTGCATAGGACAAAGCAGCACCCCATTGTCCCGCCCCTGTTTCAGTCGTAATATTGGTTACTCCCTCCTTTTTGCAATAATATGCTTGTGCAATGGCTGAGTTTAATTTATGTGAACCAATCGGGCTGACGCTTTCGTTCTTAAAATAGATATGGGCTGGTGTATCCAATGCTTTCTCCAAACCGTATGCACGAACCAGAGGAGTCGGACGCCATACTTTATACAAATCACGTACTTCTTCTGGGATTTCAATCCAAGCGTCTGTTGTATTCATTTCTTGGTCAGAAACTGCTTTGGAAAAGAGGGGATAAAGATCTTCTGCCTTAATCGGCTGTTTGGTCTTCGGATTCAACAAAGGCAGAGGTTTGTTTTTCATATCCGCAACAATGTTATACCAAGCTGTCGGAATATCTTTCTCTTGTAGTAAGAATTTCTTTGTTTTCATATTATCGTTATATTGTTAGCAAATTTGCGGGCAAAGTAACGAATAATAATCCATCAATCAAATAAAAAAATAATTTATCTCTTTGTATTTTACTTTACCTCCTCGTAATCGACATATTCGCCTTCGTCTTTTCCATACACTTTGCGGCGAGGACGGTCGTTGGGATGAATGGAATCTTCTTCATCAGCATAGAAAGAGGACTGGCTTCGATTGCTATCGGAACGAGGCGACGTGCGGCGTTGTTGCTGCCGATGGCTTTGCTTGTTGTTATTCCCTCCAAAGAAAAATTGTTTGATGGAACGGACAATTGTAAATCCCATCAAAGTCAATAAAAACAGGAATATTAAAAAGAGAAATGCAATGAATTTAAACATAATGATATGATACGTTGTTTGTTCTTTCCCTAAATAAACAAATATGCATCCTGATTAGTTTTAATGCTGTTTGTTAAATAGAGATAAGATGATGTAAAGTAACATGGTGCCAGCTATTCCCAAAAATCCAAATAAAAGTAAGAAAAGGAGACCGCAAACAATCAATATATAACGTAATTCGTTCCCTTTCCACTTCAACGATTTGACTTTCATGGAGAACATCGGAACCTCGGAAACTAACAAATAGGAGGTCGCCATAGAGGCGATAAGGCATGCTATCAATATATAAAGCGCATGGTTCGTTATGAATGGTTGTAAGACATAGGACAACGAACCCCACAAAAGAGCATGAGCAGGAACCGGCATTCCTATGAATGAGGTGGACTGACGTTCGTCAACATTGAATTTTGCCAAACGTAAACCGGAAAAGACCGGAATGGCAAAGGCTAAATAAGGAAGCCAGCTGATGCCGCTTATTTCTGATGAACCTACAGCTGTCGCAAGCAATACATATAAAGACATTCCCGGAGCGACACCAAAGCTCACAATGTCCGACAAGGAGTCCAGCTCTTTTCCCAACGGAGAGTAGGCTTTCAACAACCGAGCTGCCAAACCATCAGAAAAATCAAATATCGCCGCTATAATTATCCATATAATGGTAGCCTTCAAATCTCCTTGAAGTGCCATAATAGTAGCGAAACAACCCGAAGCGAGGTTGAAGCAGGTTATTGTATTGGGTATATATTTTGTAATGCTCATCCTTATATATTTATTATAAACGGGCAATGGGGGTCTGGTTTCCCGTTACTTTTTGATCCATATTCACCAAAACTTCTGTCCCGACAGGCAAATAAACGTCTACTCGCGATCCGAACTTTATGAATCCCATCTGGTCATCCACATGGCATTTATCGCCCGGTTTGGCATAAGTGACAATACGCCTTGCAACCGCTCCGGCAATCTGTCTTGCCAAGACATCCACACCGTTGCGGGTCGTGATGACAACAGCGGAACGTTCGTTCTCCGTACTGCTCTTTGGCAAGTAGGCAGCCATGAATCTACCATTTTGATGAGAGACATATTTGATGGTTCCATTCACGGGAAACCAATTGGCATGGACATTGAATACCGACATGAATATGGATATTTGCATGCATGGACGATGCAATATCTCATTCTCTTCCACCTCTTCTATAGCTACAATTGTCCCATCCGCAGGGGCAATAACTAACCCTTCAGAATCATAAGGGAAGCAACGCGCCGGACTACGAAAGAAATTAAGTACCAACAGGAAGAATATGGAAGTAATGAATGCTACACCATAGAAAATTCCACCCTTCCCCACGGTATGATATATGACTAAATTCACAACAAAAAATATTGTAAATAAAGATAGTAGCAAGCCTGTTCCTTCTTTGTGTACCTTCATTGTTGAATACAAATTCTATTTTATCAATTTGCAAATGTATTCATTTTTATGAAATATCCCAAATATTTTTTTCTATTGTTCTTATTGACAATCTCAACTACAGCAAAAAGATAAACCTAAAACCGTCCGTTTGCCGCATTAATAATAGTTCCTATAAGAACGGTAAACAGTTTATCTAAGCATTATTCCACAGATAAGAAATAAGATGCGAGAAAACTCCAATACTTTGGTGGGGAATAATAGCGAAAAGTATTCATGTGGGAGGTCTATATTGTTAAGATGATTTGGAGTTTATAAAATAAAACTTCGTTGTGCTTATGGCTTTAAGATATCAACGTATCTATTGAGGCTATCAGACATTAACGTGAGTGCAGATAAACATGAAGAACGATTTGCTGAAAATCAGCTATTAACAGAAAATGGATAAAATAATTTGAAAAATAATTGTCCAAACATTTGGCTGGTAAATAAAAAAACTCTACATTTGCACCCGTAATCGAGAAACAACGATACAAACCCATTGCAAAATGGTGCCATAGCTCAGTTGGTAGAGCAAAGGACTGAAAATCCTTGTGTCCCCGGTTCGATTCCTGGTGGCACCACTGAAAATCAAGCAGTTACAATCAAAAGTGACTGCTTTTTTTATGTCTTTTCGGTGGTTTTTCCCTTCAAATCCTATTATTTTCTGTGTTTTTCGTGGTCTGTTTAAACCGATGTTTAAACCAGCGTTTAAACCATGAGTACAACTATCAATGTCGTATGTTACAAATCTAAAGTATTGAAAAACAATGAATCACCTTTGATGATTAGAATCTGCAAAGACAGAAAGATGAAGTATGAAAGCATTGGAATCTCTCTTAATCCCAAATATTGGGACTTCAAAGCTAATAAACCTACTTCCAAATGTCCCAACAAAGAGTATATCGAAAAGGTGATTACAGAGAAAACGAAAGCCTATACAGATAAAATTCTGGAATTAAAGGCTATGGAAAGGGAGTTTACAGCAACCACTTTAGCGGAAAAAGTAAACAACCCCGTAAAACTGAAAACCGTTGGCGATGTCTTTTTAGACTATATGGAGAGGCTTTCAGCAGAGAAACGCACTGGATATATGCTTTCTATCAAACAGGTGTATAACTCGCTTATCAAGTTCAACAAACATCTGAATATCTATTTCCCAGATATTGATATGGCTTGGCTACGGAAATACGAAACGTGGCTACGCTCAAACAATATCAAAGAAAACACAATCGGTATTCGTTTCAGGACTTTGAGAGCGATCTACAATCTGGCTATTGAAGAAAACATTGTCAAAGCTGAATATTATCCTTTCAAAAAGTATAAAGTATCCAAGCTGCATGAAGAGACAGCCAAAAGAGCTATCACCAAAGAGGACATAAACAAGGTTCTTTCTTACAAGTCAAACAATCCGTTTACAAGACTGCCTATCGACCTGTTTACTTTCTCTTACTTCATGGGTGGAATCAACTTCGTGGATATGGCATACCTTACAAAAGATAATATCATTGACAACCGTTTGATCTATTCCAGACGCAAGACAAGTAAGCTGATAAAGCTACCATTGCAGCCAAAAGCGATCGAACTGATCCATAAATATGCTGATCCAGACAATCCTTATCTATTCCCAATCCTATCTACCTTCCATAAAACGGAACAACAGCAAAGGAACAGGATTCATAAGGTGATCTCTAAAGTGAATGACCGTCTGAAAGCCATTGGCAAAGAATTAAACTTGTCTATTGACTTGACAACATACGTTGCACGTCATAGTTTTGCCACATCATTAAAGAGATCAGGTGTCAATACCTCTTTAATCTGTGAGGCTTTGGGACACAGTTCAGAGAGAGTAACCCAAATCTATCTGGACAGCTTCGGTAATGACCAGATGGAAGACGCAATGAAAAACCTACTCTAAACCAAAGAATCCTGTTTCCAGAAATGGGGACAGGATTCTTTTTTCTTTATTTTTGTGTGTAAACAAATAAAGACAAGAGAATGGCATACATCAATTTCCCTATTAAATTATTAAAGAAGATAGAGCCTCTGTTAGAGGAGTATTTCAGTTATGAGCGTTCCATGTTTCACTTAGAGTTTGAAGAAATTCATAATATTTACATCCAAAATGGAAAATACTCAAAAGAACAGGAAGAAACTTATCTCGCTGTTCCATCCTTTAAGCAGAGCTATATTGAGACCTCTTTAAATACAGAGAAGATGTATGAAACAATGATGCAAGTTGGAAAAGCTATCATATTGGATTTTGGAGACTATGATTTCAACAAGATTCTCCAGATGTATTTTGATTTCGTGGATGAGGAATCTGTAACAGAAACAGATTGGAATATCGCTTATTCATTAGTCATGGTGGCTGCCATATACCATAAATATGTAAATTCTGATGGATTCTTTGATTTTCGTGATTTTCTGGTCAATGACTTGCAATCTGTTTATAACACTTTTGTTCGTCCAGATTTGTTGAAACTCTATGAAATGTTCCATGACAAGAAACAGATAAAAAGCAATACAATCCGTATTGAATACAACAATGAGGTTATCACTCTGGACAACTTTGATAATTGGTTTATGAACATGATTACTCCCTATCTGGACAAATATTTGGGCGTTTCCAGTCTGGAAGAGGCTCAAAAGGAACTGGAAGAAGATTATCCAACTAAAGGAAGAAAAGGAAGAAAGAAGAACAGCATAGTCGCAGACTGGATTTTATGGCAGACCTCCCAACTTTTGCAGCTCAGCTCTTTTGCAGAAGCCAATGTTCAAATCAATAAAAGTCAAGCTGCATTTTTGTTGGATTACATGAAGTATTTAGGACTGATAGAAGAGGACAGCCAGAAAGATGATATGTTAAACCTTCGTGCCACTCTCAACAACTTGAAGAAAAACAGTCCCAAATTCAATTGGTGGAATATCCCCAAACAGAAAGAATCACCCAATAACCCATTTAATGCTGATATTCATAGAGCTTGGTGATGTCATTTTTTTGAATCTTCAAATTTAATCTAAACCGCTGTATAACTGCATTATAAACAATACGCCAAAACTTCGCTTTATTTCTTTATAGGAATCGGGACTGTCATACCCCCATCTTTGCAGTGTCAATAAGACAAACAATATTAACAATTTAAAATTCAAAAGACATGAAAAATCTAAAAGAAGTACAGGCAGAAGTAAAGAAAGAGGTAAGCGTATTGAACCAGTTGGTGAAAAGAGGTGCTAATGCAGAGGTTATCGAGGCTCAAAAGAAATCAGTGGCTAAGATAAAAGCTGAATTGGAAGAGATAAAAAACACTCCAACTGAAAGCAGCGACAGCAGACTTTATGATATTCAATGTCGTAAAAGATGGTGAGATCTTAAAAGAATCAAAGAAAATCGCTTTTGTAAAGCACAATAGACCTGTTGACATAAAGAGAGTTGATAAATTCATTCACCTGATTGGAAACGACAAATACGAGAAAGCCTATCCAATCATTGTGGCAGAAGCTGAAAAAGTGCTTGAATATAACTATACGGTTGTTGACGTAAAGGGACAGGAGATCAACAGAGAAGAAGCAGAAGGGTATTACGTTATTTTGGATGGACAGCATAGAGGTACGGCATTTGCGAAATTGGCGGCAACAGCAGATATGGATATTGAAATTCCGAACGTCCATATCCGTAACGCAGAAAACATCGGTGAATACTTGGTCGATATTAATGACGCTGCCAAAAGCTGGGATAGCAAAGACAAATACGCCGTTGCAGGATTGACCTCCAAAGAGGAAGCCATCCAAACAATCTCGGAAAAGATCGGAGAAGGCTTTAATCCATCGACAGCAGCCATAATCTATTTAGGCAAGAAGATCTCTTCCAATTGCTTGAATCAAGCACTGAAAGGCGAAGATGTTAAATATCCTAAAGGAACATCATTCAACAAAGAACGTGGAGACAAATTTATTACGCTTTGCAAAATGGCAGGGATGGAAGTAAGCCTGATAACAAAACATTATTACATTGATGGTTTCAACTCATACGCTATTTCAACAAACGAAGATACGGCTTTTGGAGCGTTGAAAGAGATTGGCAAATTGAAAGATTTCCAGAAAAGGATCAAAGCGGTGAAAGATGGCAATGACTTTATCCAACTCTTAAAAGATGTCGCTTAATCCTATCTTCCAAAAGTTTAGGGGTTTATCCAAGTAAAAGGATAGACCTCTAACTTTGGAGCTAAAGCCAATATACTTCCATATCTCTTATTTGGCTTGTGAAGGAATGCGTCCAAAGAAAATCAGAGTTAAGGCGTACTTCCAGTTTAAATTTTTAATTTTAGGGGATTTTTGATGACTGGGTATATAAAAGAGGAATTTTCTAAAAATCCCCTGATCTATCAGTTTTCAATCTTAAAGTAACATTTAACTCAGATTTTTTCCATCATGCAGATAGAAGAAATAAAAACACATAAAGGAGAATGGCTTACTGACGCCTTAAAGAGACAAGGATATGAAAATATCCCCTCAAACGTGATTCTGGACAAGACACTTACAGGACTTGGAGCAACCCATACGGAATTGCACTCAAACCGTAATTCTATTATCATAGAACCCAATGTTCCCGTTATCATTGAAAAAACAAAAGATAATCCAGAATGGTTGGCTGTTTGGGAGAAATGCCCACCTTCTAAAGTTGAAAAATACTTACAATCAACAAATAAAAGAAAGAAACTGATTTGCACACCTGAGAGTTTCTCCAAAATCAGGAAAGCAGCCAATAAATTGAACCTGAATATTTAGGGCTTACTAAATTATTTTTACCAAACATTCTAGT
>ULRN01023087.1_pt1 | contig 17176 bp, 10 predicted proteins | sample 1955461 | NCBI WGS metagenome assembly ULRN01 (sample SAMEA4835683, study PRJEB28245) | human gut metagenome | biome: gut microbiome; material: fecal sample | place: Denmark | collected 2008 | reverse complement strand
GGTATTCTTATGGCACTTCTGGGTAATATTATTGGTACACCGGGAGGAGCATTTGTGGGACATTTAATGAGTCTGATTGGATAGTAGTCTCTGTCAGATAAGGCAGATAAGTAAAAAGGTATTCCGGGATCATGAAAAATGATCTGCGGAATACCTTTTTTAATTCACGCCTTGAAGATTTTTCTATTTTTTTGCTTAAAAAGTGTCATATGGTAATTAGTTTGATATAATAGGTGCTGCAAATAAATGCCAGGAAATGAAAGAAATACAGTTATTAAAGAGGAAATGATATGAAGCATGAGGAATTACTTTCAAAATTAACACCGGAGGAAAAGGCAGCTCTTTTAAGCGGCAAAACAGTATGGCAGACCCGGGACATTCCACGCCTTAAGATCCCGTCCATTTTCCTTTCTGACGGTCCTCACGGCATCCGCAAACAGGCAGGAGCCGGGGATCATTTGGGATTAAATGCCTCTTTAAAGGCAACCTGTTTTCCTACAGCGGCGACTATCGCTAACAGCTGGGATCCGGACCTTGGGGAAGAGATTGGAAAAGCACTGGGAGAAGAGGCAGCAGCCCAGGATGTCAATATCGTACTGGGACCGGGGCTTAATATGAAAAGAAGTCCTCTTTGCGGAAGAAACTTTGAATATTTTTCCGAAGATCCTTATCTTGCAGGAAAAATGGCAGCTGCTTATGTGCGGGGCATCCAGAGCCAGGGAGTGTATGCATGCCCCAAACATTTTGCAGTAAACAGCCAGGAAGAGCGGCGCATGGCTATGGATGCAGTGGTAGATGAACGGACTCTTAGGGAGATCTACCTGACTGGTTTTGAGATTGCAGTAAAAGAGGGACATGCCAAAGCCATTATGACCAGCTACAATGAGGTAAATGAAGAATATGCCAATGAAAATAAAAAGCTTCTGGTAGACATTTTACGAAAGGAATGGGGCTTTGACGGACTGGTAGTTACTGACTGGGGTGGTTCTAATGACCATGTAAAAGGGGTCATGTGCCAGTCAGATCTGGAAATGCCGGCACCGGGGCTTTCTTCCGCCAGGGAGTTAGTTACAGCCGTAAAAGAAGGCTGTCTTTCCATGGAAGCTTTCGATCTCTGTGTAGATCAGGTCTTAGATGCGGTACTAAATCTTAGCAAAAAAGAGGAAACAAAAAAGACAGATTTTGATCAAAAGTCCCACCATGCATTAGCAAAAAGGGCAGCAGCAGAAAGTGCGGTGCTTTTAAAGAATGAGGGAAATATCCTTCCATTAAAAGAAAAAACAAAGGTGGCTCTCATTGGTGATTTTGCCTTTGTTCCACGTTATCAGGGCGCCGGCTCTTCTATGGTAAATCCTTTTGAAGTAGAGTCTATGGACCAGCTGATCCATGAGTATGACCTGCAGGTAGTAAGTAAGGTTCATGGATATACCCGTGATGGGGAACCGGATGCAGCTTTGGAAAAAGAAGCCTTGGAAGCAGCTGCCGGGGCAGAGGTGGTTCTTTACTGTTTTGGACTTGATGAGATCAGCGAGTCAGAGGGGAAAGACCGTGAACACATGCGCCTGCCACAAAATCAGATCCGGCTGTTAAATGAATTAGTAAAGGTAAATGAAAATATTGTGGGTATTTTAAGTGCCGGATCCAGTATTGAAATGCCTTGGCAGCACTGTTTAAAGGCGATTCTTCATGGCTATCTGGGCGGAGAAGCAGGTGCCGGTGCGATCCTGGATATCCTTACAGGAAAAATAAATCCTTCCGGCCGCCTGGCTGAAGCCTACCCTCTGCGGTATGAGGATACTCCTGCATTCCGGTATTATCCTGCTTCAGAACGTACATCAGAGTACCGGGAAGGACCTTTTATAGGATACCGCTATTATGATACCAGCCTGGTCCGCTTCCAGTATCCCTTTGGATATGGACTTTCTTATACAGAGTTTGCCTATTCAGCCCTGAAAGCAGACGAAAATGGGGTACAGTTTACTGTTACAAATGTTGGAGAACGGGACGGGGCAGAGGTTGCCCAGTTTTATATCGGACTTCCGGACTCTGCCGTATTCCGCCCAGGAAAGGAATTAAAAGGCTTTCAGAAGGTATTTTTAAAGGCCGGAGAGAGCAAAACAGTGCATATTCCATTTGATGATAAAACTTTCCGTTACTGGAATGTAAAAACAGGACGCTGGGAAGTGGAAGAGGGCGAATATCTGATCATGGTAGGTGCCTGCGTGGCAGATATCCGTCTGTCCGGAAAGCTATGGATAGCGGGAACCACAAGTAAAATGCCTTATGAGAAAGAAAAACTCCCGTCCTATTACAGCGGGCTGATCAACAATGTAGGGGCAGAAGAATTTGAGACACTTCTGGGGCATCCTGCGCCTTCCGGTAAATGGCAGGGCGAACTGGAACTTAATGATGCTATCTGCCAGATGTATTATGCCAAAAGCCGTCTGGCCCGTCTGGTTTACCGTATACTGGCCGATAAAAAGAAAAAGAGCGAGGACAAAGGCAAACCGGACTTAAATGTATTATTTATCTATAACATGCCATTTCGCGGGATCGCAAAAATGACAGGCGGTGCCGTAAGCATGGAAATGGTAAATGGGATCGTTGATATGGTAAATGGTAAATGGGGCTCTGGTTTTAGAAAAGTAGTGAAAGGCTATTTTCATAATAAGAGAGAAAACAGAAAGTACGAAAAACTTCTGGAAGGAAAGGAGGAACAGGTATGATAGCAGGAAAGAGTTGGATCAGAAACTGGATCAATGAGCATCCAGCTGTCTGGGAGTTTATTTTATTTAATGTATTATCCAATGTGGCAACTATTGTGAATTTTATAGCAATGTGGATCTGCACCGGTTTCCTGTTTGTATCTTTAGAAAACATCCCCTTTCAGTTTTTCGTTTTCCATTATACCCAGGTAGAAAGTGATCTGGGACTGGGCGGATTTTTAAGCTTCCTTGTGGCAACAGCAGCAGCCCAGGCAGTGAATTTCTATGTGCAGAAAAACTTTGTATTCCGCTCCAATGCGGCGTTTGCAAGAGCCGTGCCAAGATATATCTGCCTTGCAGTAGTCTTAGTCATTGTATCTGCAGCACTTCCCGCTTACAGCCAGGCATTTTTTAAAAGCCTTGGACTTCCACAGGCGCTGATCCCCACACTGGCCAATGGAGTCAACATTGTGGTACAGGTAGTACTCAGCTATCCGGCAATGAAGTTCTGGATCATGCCGAAATAACTTTTTAACATTGCTGTTGAGTCCATAACCAATACAGAATATAATTTTATTGACCCTGGGAGAAAATTCCAGGGTTATTTTTATATTATAAGAAACCAAAAGTTATACAAATCATAACTTTATAGACCAGAATTAAAATATGCCAGATTTCAGGAGATCAAAAAGTGAATTTTTGACGAAAAAAGCAGAAATAATAACATAATGTTATGCAAATATAATAATATGAAATATTTTACTTATGATTATCTTTGTATATAATAGAGTATATAAAAGTTACGGGCCTGTAATAAATAGTAGCAAATGAAAAAGTGTGGAGGTAGTTTTATGAGCGTAACAACCTATGCAATCCTTGGTTTTGCAATGATGTTGATCTTAACGGCGGTTCTGGTATCTGGTAAGTTCACGCCTTCCATTCCAATGATTGTAATTCCTATTATTTTTGCAGTAATCATGCATCCGACATTTGCAGATTTATCCGACTGGGTAACATCCGGATTAAAAGGACAGGTCAGTAATGCAGCCATGTTCACGTTTGCAATTATTTTCTTTGGCGTTATGATGGATGCAGGTGTTTTTGATAAGATCGTAGGCAAGATGATGCTAGGAGCCAAAACAGTAACAGCTGTATGTGTTCTGACTGTTTTAGCAACGATCGTTGGACATTCTGACGGATCTGGCGCTACCACATTCCTGATCGTAATCCCTCCGTTCCTGATGATCTATAAAAGGCTGAAAATGAGACCGATCGTGCTGATGTGCCTGGTTTCTATTACAGCAGGTGTTATGAACTGCCTGCCATGGGGCGGACCTTGCGGACGTCTGGCTGCTGGTTTTAATATTTCTGCAACTGATATTCTGGTTGCTGAACTTCCTGGTCTGGTGATCGGACTGATCTGCTGTTTTGCCATTGCATTATATTATGCAAGGCAGGAGAAGAAGAGAGGCGCCGGCCTTGAGGCAGGAGCTGACACTGCAGATTTATTTAGTGAAGCAGATAAAACCGAAGAAGAAAAAGCATTATTAAGACCACAGCTGTTCTGGTTTAACGTAGCATTGATCGTAATCGTTATTATTGCAATGTTTGCATCAGGACTTCCAACATTCCTCTGCTTCATGGTAGCAGCAGCAATTGCCCTGATCGTAAATTATCCTGGCACAAAAATCCAGAATGAACGTCTTAAATCTTATGCGCCAACAGTACTGACTATGGTCAGCGTATTATTTGCATCCGGTGTATTTACCGGTGTGTTAAACAACAGCCCGATGAAAGACTCCATGGTTGAAGTAGTATCCGGTATTCTGGAGGGAAGTGCAACCGCACATATTAATACCGTTATGGGCTTCTTATGGGGACCTTTAAGTGCCATTGGTTTAAACCACGAAGCATGTGCATATACCATTGTCCCAATGCTTCAGTCTATCGCAGCAGACCATATTACACCTGTACAGGCAGCAGCAAGCTATCTGATGACCTTCGTTCCACAGGTATTCGTAAATCCAGGTACTGCAGCAATGTACATCGGACTTGGACTTGCAGGTATCGATTTCAAGGATCACTGGAAATTTACCTTTAAATGGGTAATGCTGATCTGCACATTGTGCTTTGCAGGCTCCATTCTGGTTGGTACAATTCCATTTTAAAAATGCTTTTTATTTGCAGCCGTTTCTTCTATAATAATTTTATAATCAATAAAAAGGTTACATATAAGGAGGAAATGGCTGCAAATGTCCGAATTAAAAGAACAGAGATATATCATCGAGATTGCGAAAGTACAGGGAGTTGCCAAGGCAGCGGAAAATCTGTTTATTTCCCAGCCAGCCCTCAGTAAATTCCTTACAAGAACAGAAGAAATGTATGGCGTACAGCTTTTTGAACGTATAGGAAAGAAAATGATCCCAACTTATGCAGGAAAGCAGTATTTGGAATACGCAAAACAGATCGTAAAACTGGACCAGGACTTTAGAAACCAGATTGCAGATATCAAAATGCTGAAAAAGGGTTCTCTGAATATTGGTTCAACGCCAGGTCGTGGAAAAAGAATATTACCGGAAATTCTTCCGATCTTCAGTAAAGAATATCCGGAATATGATTTGAATGTTTACCAGGAAACAGCAGTAAAACTGGAAGAAATGCTTCGCAACGGAGAGATCCAGGTCGCATTGATGACAGGAACAGAGGAATTAGAAAAAGACAGTAATTTTCATGTAGAGGAAATCTCCACAGAGGAGATCTGTCTGATCGCTCCTAAAAGTAAACATTTTCATGGGATCGCCAAGTATGGTTTCAGGTATCCATGGATCGATATACGGCAGATGGAAAATGAAAAGTTTATTATGTTAAATAAGGGATCCAGACTACGTTATGTAACAGACAAAGTGTTGAAAAACCATTCCATGGATCCAAAACAGATAGAGTTTTCTTCCATTGAAACCATCTGGGAACTTGTTTCAAAGGATTTTGGTGTTGCATTGGCATCTGATTTTCAATATCCAAAAAATCTGGATGTAGACGTTTTTTCTATTTGTTCCAAGCCGGTTACCTGGAAATTTGTAATTGTTACCAGAGTAGGTGGATACATTTCTGTTCCTGTTCAGCGTATTATCGAAATCGCAAAAAATATTTATCGAGATTAAACAATGAAGAAGGCAGTGGACAAAATGAAAGAAAAGATCAGCTTATTAAAACGGGTATCCATCGTTGATGATGCCCGTTCTATTTTAAGGGATATGGTGATCCCGCCGGAACTGTTAAAAGAGAAGACAAATGGTGGAAGGATAACCAGCGTATGTGAAAAGTCAAAAGAGGGTGGAACTGCATATTTGGAAGTTATGGGGGTGATCGAACCACTGGATCCTTTGGCTCCCTGTATCGAATGGAAGATCCTGCTTCCCACCCAGTGGAATTTAAGAAGTGTTCAGATCGGCGGCGGAGCCAATAACGGAATGATTCCTTCTTTAGAAGGTGCTATGCTGATGTCTGATTATTGTCCCATCGAACATGGATATGTCGTATTTGGAGATGATTCCGGCCATCAGTCTGCTGATCCTATGTCTGCTGATTTTGCAGCAAATGAGGAGGCTCTTCAGAATTATATCCGGCATCATCTGATTAAAATGAACGGCATTATGCATGTGGTTGTAAAAGCAGCTTATGGGATCGACGCGGAGAAAGTTTATTTTGCCGGTGGATCTGCAGGTGGAAGAGAAGCTTTGGAGTGTGCCTGCTCCTATGGAAAAGATTACGATGGGATATTCTGCGCAGATCCTGTATCCAATTTTGTCCTTCTGCGTATGTGGGGCGCTTTGCTTTCCAAGGCAGTATATGATAGTTACGATGAACACACACACCCGTTTTCAGATGGCTTTATAGATGAAAAGACAGTAGAAGCAATCCGTAATGATGCTATTGAGATGTATGATGAACTGGATGGTGTAAAAGATGGGATCGTGTCCAATATATATGCAGCACGTATGAACCGGGACGTATTTCTCAGGAAAATCCAGGAGAAATATCATCTGACAGACGCCCAGATCCAGACGATCCAGGTGTATGAGGACGGTTTTAAACTGGATTATTCTATGCCAAACGGTGAGAAAAGGTATCATGGATACTGTGCTTTAGAGGGCGGCATCATGGATCTTGGTCCTGATCCTGTTCCAAGAGAACCCTTAGACACCAGGTATAACGTACACCATGGAGACCGTTCAGATGGCGTATTCAAATATTTTATAACGAAAGATAAAAACTGGAAATTGATCGATCACGATTATTATAAGCCGGATGAAAAGCTTTATCATATGCTGATGGAAGCCTCCAGCCAGTATGATGTAAGTATGGATTTTGATGAATTTGTATCACATGGTGGAAAGCTGATCCTGTTTACCAGCTGGAATGATATGTCTATCAGCCCCTGGCAGATCATCAATCAGTACCAGAAACTGGTAAAGAAATACGGACAAAAGAAGGCCGACAGTTTTATGAAATTTTACTGCATGCCTTCTGCCACCCATTGCAGCGGCATCCGTATGGATTATCTGGAATGGCTGGATACCTGGTGCTCAGAAGAAAAATATCCAGAAGAAACTCTCTACGGAGTAATCGAAAAGACCGGCGGTGAAATGCCTATGGCAACATTCCCGGGATGGGTGAAATATAAAGACGGAGATCCTTTAAAGGGAACCAGCTATGAGGTTTCTTATGAAATCCCAGAAGGGTTTTTCGATAATTTTGCATAGGAAGGAAAGTATATGGTAGATCTGAAAGAATTTGAACAGAAAGCAGCAGACTTAAGGGTTCTTGGAATGAAAATTTCTATTGGACAGGACACGGTATATGAAAAATACTGGGACGAAGACTGCCGGAGAAATATTTATTCTGCCAGTAAAAGTTTTACTTCCTGTGCTGTGGGATTTGCAGTTCAGGAAGGTCTGATCGACTTAGATGAACGTTTGATGGATGCTTTTAAGGAGGATATTCCAAACAACCCGGATGAAAATTTAAAGAAAGCCACAGTGAAAGACCTTCTGACCATGACTTTAGGCCAGGAAAAAGGCTTTCTTATGGGCAAACAGCGTCCAAGAATGGAAGAACAGAACTGGGTAAAAGCATCCCTTGCTATTCCCTTTGTGTATGAGCCGGGAACCCATTTTGTATACAATAACGTTGGCCCTTATCTGGCTGGGATCCTGGTTCAACGAAGAGCAGGATGCGATCTTTTGTCATATCTGACTCCACGGCTTTTAAAACCTTTGGGAATACGAAAAACCATATGGGAGGTAGACCCTGAGGGAAATACATTTGGTGCGGGCGGACTGTTTCTGACTGTTTCCGAGCTTCACAAACTGGGAATGTTCTACTTGCAGAATGGCTGTTGGAATGGAAAAAAGCTGCTTTCTAAGGAATGGATCCATGAGAGTACCAGAAAACAGGTGGAAAATAATAAAAACTCTTATGGTTATGGATACTTATTCTGGGGCGGCCGTTATAACAGTTTTCTGGCCAATGGAAAATATGGTCAATACACCATGATCTTTCGGGATAAAAATACAGTGATCAGTTTAATGGCAGAAAGCAGGGATACAGATCATTTAGAAGAAATCATTGCAAATGAAGTATATACAAAATTATAAAGAACTTAGATAATTTTGGGCGGAGAGGATGCAATATCTTCTCCGCCTGTTATTTTACAGAATATCAATATTTTTAACGCTTTTTCTCCGGTTCTCCTCAATGGCTGCATAGAATTTTCTTGTAATATTAACATCGTTATGTCCTAAAATATCAGCAACCAGATAAATATCATTGGTTTTTGCATAAAGTGCAGATCCATAACTGCTTCTTAACTTGTGGGGTGTGATTTTCTTTTTAGGTGTTGCAATAGCGGCGTATTTTTTTACAAGATATTCAACACTGCGTACAGCAATGCGCTGTTTTCTCAGAGACAGAAAAAGGGCAGGTTCCTGTTGGAGATCCAAATCTTGTGCAGTTCGCTCCTCAAAGTAGCGTTTTAAATATTGCGCCACCTCGTCACTGAAGTAAACGGTTGACTCTTTTCCGCCTTTTCTGTGGATATGGATCCCATTTTCTTCCAGATCCAGATCGTCCAGATTTAACCCGACACATTCTGATACACGGATCCCTGTACCAAGCATAAGGGCGAGAATAGCACAATCCCGTACTTTGGTTTTTTCATGAAACTGCTTCTGCTTTTGAGAAAGCCCAGAACCGCTTTCTGCCTCTTTTAAAAGTGTCTTTATCTCATCCTGATTTAAGCGGATGATCTCCTTTTCCCGGATCTTCGGAACCTGCATAGAAAGGGTAGGATTGGTTTTAATCTGTCCGGTTCGATAAAAATAGCCGAAAAAGCTCTTCAAAGAAAAAAACTTCCGTTTGATCCCCTGTTCTTTGTTTACATTCTTATGTTCAGGATCATCAGGACGGTATTTTAAATATTCAAGATAACGCTCAAGATCCTGGATCGTAACTGCGCAAAGCTGTTCCAGGGAAATATTTTCTACAGACAATTTTTCAAGTTCCGGCTTTAATTTTCTTAAAAAATCAAAAAATGTGCTGATGTCGTAGGCGTAGGAGAGTCTTGTCATGGAAGATGTGGCAGGTTCAATTCCTCGAAAGAAGTCGGCGCAAAATGGTGGGAGAGCAGCAAGCAGTTCCTGCAGTTTCTTTTTATTTTTCAGATCACGCTGTTCATGGTATTGTAATTCTTCCATATCCGATCACCCCCTTGTTTATTTCTTTTTCATTTCCTGTTCTAAAGCAGCCTTTGTCTGTTCTAATTCCGTGCGCAATTTGACATTTTCACGGTCCATTTTCCGAAGTTCGTCCTGTAATTCCCGTTCTTTTGCAATGACCGCCCGTTCCTGTTCCAAATCCGCCTGCATTTTGACCTGTTTTAACCGATTTTCTATATCACTGTCTTTATCTGCAAGCTGTCGTTGTAAGTCAGAAATCTGGATCCTGCATTCAATCTGTTGGCTTTCTAACTCCCGGATCCGCCCAGATGCCTGTTTAGAAGTATTTTCCAGATCTGTTCGCAGAGCAGTTTCGTGGGAAAGTATTTGTTCCAATTCCCGGATCCGCAGCTGAAGCTTTGTATTTTCTTCTTTGTTTGCATCATCGGATTTTTTAAGAGAGTCATACCTGGAGGCCTTCTCCTGAAGCTGCTGATTTTGTTCCTGAAGGATACGATTGATCTCTTCCTGATCCGCAGTAGCTTTTTTTGCAGACTCTAACTGGCTTATGGCATGCTGGGCCTGTTCTTTGGTCCGGACCTGTTCCTCTTTTAAGGCAGTGAGAGCAGCATCCTGGTTATTTTTTTCTCCGGCTATTGTCTCGACTTTTTCTCTCAACTCATCAATGGTTTTATCTTTACGTTTTAAGTCCGACTGAAAACGCTCCAACACCCGTGCCTCTGCATTGCTGCTTAATTCAATACTGCCAATATAAGCCGACAGGATTTCCTTTAACAGCCGCTCAAAATTTTCAATCTCCACAGCACGCCCCGGTGTTGCCGCCTTAGCATTATTTAATTCCAAAACCTGTATAAGATGGTCAAATCCCTGGGCCTGATTCATCCCATGGGTGGTACAAAACAAGCGAAATGCTTCCGCTGAGTCTGGATCGATCCGGAAATTGACCTGTTTGCTTTCTTTTCCGCTTTTTTCGTCTCTCATATTTTAAAATCCTCCTGAAAAATAGTATATCACAGGAGAAGTGATTTCGTCAAATTGATAGTATAACATTGTTATACAGAGATATGTTATACATATCTTTGTATAACGCGATATAATAGATAAAAACAGGGGATTATAGCGTAATTATCGCAGGATAAATGTCAGATAATTAGGCGTACATTATACACAATTAAGAAAATTCAAGAAAAACAAGTTAAAATCAGAACATATATTCGAAAAATCGGCTTTAACATTGCGTAAAACCTTAGTTTTGCGCAATATTTATAAAGACTGATATATTAAACAATTAACTGATTATATGGCATTTTTGATTGTATAAATAAGATTTTATGTAAATATATCATTATGTAAAGGGGTATATTAATACAAAATATATATATTATCATACATTAATACATTTATCAGTCAAATATTCTTAATTATTTTGCTGATTTCTATACATAAATTCAAGTGAATATCTATGAACCTCTTATTTTCTACCACATCTGTTGTTGAAAAAAAGAGCGACATCTTATACAATAGAAGCGGAGTGAAAAATAGTATTTTTTGGGTAAAAAATCAAAAAAGGAGAGGGAATAGTATGCGAAAGAAAAAGTTATGGAAAAAGCATTGTGCGCTGGGAATGGCAATTGTATTGGCATCCGGCAATGCAGTAACTCCGGCCCTGGCTGATAACACAGCCGTACAGGTTGACAATGACACCGAAAATGATAATAAGGCGGAAAACTTGGATTTTGAAACCAAGGATGACGAAACCGATCACCCTGACAAAGGAGACTCCGAAGGCGATAATAATACGGAAAACAATGCCAAGGACGACTCCAACAAGGCAGATACAGATCAGTCAGAAAAGAATGATCCTGAAAATTCTGGAGAGGATGCCGGAGATCCTGATAAAGAAGGAACAGACAAAGATACCACCGGATCCGACCAGACAGATGAAAAAGAGTCCGAAGCAGAAGATGAGGATAAAAACTCAGGATCTGACGATGAGGCAAAAGATGATGAAGTAAAAGATACAGATGAAAATGAAAACAAGGATCCGGAACAGTCTGATACAGATAAAAATGAAGACACTGTTAAAGATCCGGAACAAAGCGATGTTGTAGTGACTCCTGAACAGCCGATACCAGTAGCAAAAATTCAAAAGAAAAAAATCGAAGAAATCGAATTGTTAGAACTTCCAAATATCCGACTGAAAGGTGCAACTGTTAAAGTAAAATCTGACTCTGCTTTTGATCTTGAAGATGCTCTTGCCGATGCTCTTTTGGACGAAGATGAGGAAAGACCGAATCAGTGGTTTTATTACTACGAACGCAGGGGTAAAAATAAAAATTGGGTAGATATTAATGGTGAAACATTAAGAAACTCCTGGAAAGACGTTGAGTACAATTCTCTGGAAGATTATATTTCTGAAGGAGCAAATCCAAGCATTAAGATCTGTATTGGCAGAAAATTATCAACATCCTTTGGAAACTCTAAAACAGAAGTAGTAGGAAGCAGTGTTTCCGTAAAATTTATCAATGCTGCTACCGTAACCATAAATGGTCTTACTGATCATGGCAGTTCTAATTCCATTGATTCATTTGTCAAGTACGGAACTGATTTTTCTTTTTCTATCACTCCAGATGCAGGATATGTTCCAACTGTAAAATACTCTGCACAGGATGAAAACGGAAATGAGATCATTGAGGAAGAAACATTAGAAGCGGATATTTCTCCAGATGAAAATAATAGCAGCTATCATTATACCATCAATGGTGAAAATATCACAGATGATATACAAGACATACAAATTGATGTGTCTTACGAAAAAACACTGACAAGAACGGTTGAGATCACAACAAATGGCGGTAACGTTTCTGTTAATGATAAAGCAGAGTCTGATCATGCCAGTGTTGAAATTGCGCCAGAGTTCCGTTCCATCAAATTAAAACCACAGGATGGATATGCCATCGAGTCTATCAAAGCAGACGAAACAGAAATTACTTTAAAGGATAGTGATTTCCAAAATTATGCTTATACCTATATTGCAGACAAAGATGAAATTACAGAGGATGCGGAGCCTCTTCAGCTTACTGTAACGGTGAAAAAAGTAGAACTGGTTGGAAAAGAAGGAACACCGGAGGTTCAGTGGATAAAAGGTACCACAGAATTAGACGATGATTTTAAAAATCTTCTGAAAAATGCAATTGTTGATACCGAAAACAGCTATCCAGATCTGGATGAAATGGATAACAAGTACATTAAAGTAAAATATCTGGCAAGAGAGGGACTGTTTGGAAATAATACCTATGCGGACCTGGATTATATCCCAAGTGGCTTAGCCGGTACTGGCGCACATAAATTTGGTGAGAATACAGATGGCAATTCAACGGAAACGATCCGTATTTCTTTAACAGGAAACAGCCGCTACCAGGATGCTTCTGTTGAGAAGAAAGTTGTGTTAAAAGATATTCGTGAGAACGCTTCTTTTGCACTCCAGGATGAAACAGAAATTGCTTATACAGATGATTTAGATGCCTTTAAGCAGGCTGTATATGCCAAAATTGTATGGAAAAGTGCTGGTGCTAAACCTGAGATTGATAAATTTAAAATAGAAGTAAAAGGACCGCTGAAATATCATCCCCTTGATAAAGCCAAACTGCTTGGATTACTGAATGTTGATTGTACTCCGGAGTTAAAGATTACCTTTGCCGGAAATGAAACCTACCAGGAAGGAGAGATCACAGCCTCCGTTAAGATCGTAGATCCACGTCCAATTGGTGAGTTTACGATCATGACTACGCCAATTACTTATACTTCGGATGTAGAGAAACTGAAACAGGAGCTTTATGACAGAATCACATGGACCAATGGTGTAAAACCTTCTATTAATCAGTTTACCATGCAGGTAAAAACAGGAGAAATCAAAACAGATGGACTTCCTAATGTCGAATTTTATGTTAATCTGGACAAGGCGCCATCCACCAATCTCTCTGTTGGTACAAGAACATTTAAGGTGAAATTTGCAGGAAACGAAGAGTTCCGTGGTAATGAAGTGGTTGCTGATCTGGAGATCGTAAAAGCGAAAGCCTCCATTTCTGTTAAAAACAAAAAAATTATTTATGGTGATCAGATTCCAGAGGATCTGGTAGAAGTTGTTCCTTCTGATGCCGGAGTATTAAAAATCTATGCTGGTGTAAACAGTGACCTGGCTGCTGCTATTTGCATACAGTTCCCATCTTATATGGTTAATATTCCTGTAGTCGGAAACGTTGATCTGGCAGAGTACCTGGAAAAATTGCTTGGTGAAAGTGCATCTATAGATGATCTCCTTGAAAAGCTGAATTCAACAGAAGGGCAGGCTGTTTTATCTATATTAAAGGCAATTGGTGTGGACACAGATACTTTCATGAAAGCTTTCCAGACCATCAGCGATTACCTTCCAGAGAGTGTAACTTCCTTTAAAGTTACCTTTGGCGTTCCTCAAAAAGCAGGTGGTTACACAGTAATTGCCGCTGTTGTTGATCCAAATTACGAGGCTGCTGTTGGAATTGGCTCTTTGATCATTCTGCCAAAGACAGAAAATATAGAGTTGCGTTGGACTCAGGATTTCTCTGTATTAAGTTACAAAGATATTCCTCTGAATGATGACGGTTCTCTGGATGAAGAACAGGCCATGAAGCTGTTCGGCGCGGTTCTGATGGATAAAGAAACTGAAACTGTTCTTGATAGTAGTAAAGTGCGCTATTTGTTTGTTGGCAAAGATGGTGATAAAGAATTCTATCGCAGCAACAAACCATCTGCAAAGCCTGGTGTATACACAGAAACCGCCTATGTATTAAACGGAAATAACATGGATTGGCCTATTGTCCGTACCTATGTGATCGGACGTACAGCTGCACTTATTCAGTTTAAAGACGGACAAATGGAAACTGCGCCAAAAGAAGATAAGGAATACGGAACTTCCGAGACTTTATTTGCAACAAAACATGTTACTTACAATGGGGAAGCACAGGAGTTTAAAGCCGGCCTGTACCTTGCTGCAACTCCGGAAACAGAAATCGAAAATGCTGATATCCAGTATCGTTATTATGACGTTGTGACAGGAACTTACTTGGAAGGACTTCCTGTAAATGCAGGTATTTATCGTGTTACTGCTGATTTTAAAGGAAATGGACAGTATACAGATGCTGCAGACCAGACTGGTTATCTGATCATTGAAAAGGCCCAGCCTAAATTTGTGCTTGAAGAACAGCAGAATTTTACATACAATGGCGAAGCTCAAAAGATCATGGTTCAGTCTGTAGAAGATCAGGATCCTGAAACAAAGTATTCTGTTCTGTATAAAAATGACCAGACAGACGAAAATGCTTCCCTGGAAGCTCCCGTTCATGCAGGAACCTATCGGGCTATCTTAGATCTGCCAGAAACAGCAAATTATGCTGCTGCCCATGCAGAAGTGATCATGAACATCATTCCTGCAAAGGCAACCATCGAGATCCATCCGGTTTCTTTCAGCTTTGATGAACAGACCCATGGAGGATCCTATTTGATATATGGTATTAGAGATGAAATTCCTGAGCATGAAGTAAGCTACAGTACAGATAATGAAATATTTGTGGCAGACGAGCCAATGGCAGTAGGTACTTATGCAATGCGAATTCAGATCACAGATCCTGACTATGAAAATGATGTAGAAACACAGGAAGATGCAGTTGTAATCAAGGAAAAGGAAATTGTTCCTGTAATTGCAGAAGCTTGCCTTGATATTCAATATGTATGTAATGGTCAGATTGTAGGACATCAGCTTGTAAAAGTAGAAGGAAATTCCGGTGATCTCTGCCTGTTTACAGATGAAAATGTAGTGTTGGAAATTCCTGAAGGCTATGAGAAAGAAGCTGGTTTCGGAAGTGTTGAAGTTCCTTATGGCGAAACAGCGCAGACGATTGTTTCTGTAAAACTCAAAGAAACCCAGGATGATAATGAAAAACCTGGTGATAACGGTGACAACGACAACAGCGGAGATAATGACGATAACGGAAGCAATTCCTCTTCCAGCCGTAAGACCATTATTTCCGAAAGCGGAAGCTGGCGTCAGGATGAAAAGGGTATCTGGTTTGAAAGAACAGCTGGCGGATATCCGGAAAACTGTTGGAGTTTTATTGATGGAAAATGGTTCCATTTTAATGCAGAAGGATACTTAACACTTGGCTGGTACCTCTCAGAAGACGGAAAGTGGTACTATTGTGCTCCAGACAAAACATTAGGCACACCGATCGGAGCTATGTATACCGGATGGCTTAAGGATGGGGCAGATGGTTACTGGTATTATCTGGATCCAAACACAGGAGAGATGTTAACAAGCTGGAGAGAGATCAAGGGACAGTGGTACTATCTCAACCCGGAAACTCTTGGTGACAGTGGCTGGATGCAGGATTCTTCAACAAAGCAGTGGAATTATAATGTGAAAGCCGTTATGCCAAAAGGCGCACTGTATGTCAACACACAGACACCAGATGGTTATTTCGTAGATGAAAATGGTGTTCGCAGATAATTTCTAAATTAAAAGGCAATGCAGAGTCAGATGTTTTTCCGGTTCTGCATTGCCTTTTTTAATTTTACGAGTAATTTGCCTTTGGGCGCTGATTTTAGGGGGTGATCCCCTGATTTTCTCTTAATTTAACCGCATTACGGGCGCTGCGTCGACGCTCGTCTTCAAGAGCAGCATAATGCTTTTTAGTGGTATTAACATCGGAATGGCCAAGAACATCTGCTACCAGATATATATCACCGGTTTCCCGGTAAAGGTTAGTACCATAGGTGCTGCGAAGCTTATGCGGAGTGATCTTTTTTAACGGCGTAACGATCTTTGCATATTTCTTAACTAAATTCTCCACGCTGCGCACATTCATACGTTTTTTCTGGAGAGAGAGGAAAAGAGCATTTTCACTGCCTTCTTCGGGGATAATGTCATTTCGTTCATCCAGATAGTCCTGTAGCGCCGTTTCTACTTCCGTACCAAAGTAAACAGTAACTTCTTTCCCGCCTTTCCGGTGAATATGGATCCCACCATTTTTGAAATCAATGTCATTTATGTCTAATCCTACACATTCAGAAACACGGATGCCGGTTCCGAGAAGCAATGTGAGAAGAGCGAGATCGCGCAGTTTAGTCCGGTTGTGAAACGCTTTCTGCTTATCAGTCAGACCATCCCCTTGTTCCACTGCATCCAGAAGAAGAGCAACTTCATCAATATCAAGACGGATGATTTCTTTTTCATGAAGTTTGGGAAGCTGGACCAAAGCAGCAGGATTTGTTTTCAGTTTTTCTGTACGGAAAAAGTAGTTATAAAAGCTTTTAAGGGAAGAGATCTTGCGCATAATTCCCCGTTCTTTATTAACAATTTCCTGATTGTGCTCATTAAAGCGATATTTTAAATATTCCATATATTCTTCCAGATCTGTTACCGTGATCTGATCCAAATGATCTAATGTAAAATCCATTCGTTCCATTTTGGAAAAAACCGGATTTTCCTTTTTGAGGAAATCGAAAAAAACAGAGAGATCATAAGCATAGGCAATCCGGGTCCTGGTAGAAGTTCGTGGTTCGATCCCACGAAAAAATTCTGTACAGAAGGGTGGGAGAGTCTTCGTCATTTCCCGCAGCTTTTTTATATTCTCAATATCTTTTTGTTCGTAATAGGGTAGTGTCGTTGCCATAATTATGTATGCCTCATTTATAATTTAT
>ULRN01013702.1_pt1 | contig 17399 bp, 10 predicted proteins | sample 1955461 | NCBI WGS metagenome assembly ULRN01 (sample SAMEA4835683, study PRJEB28245) | human gut metagenome | biome: gut microbiome; material: fecal sample | place: Denmark | collected 2008 | reverse complement strand
AACCAAGGTTACGAAGGGTGGCGCTAACATTATCGCTTTGCGGGGCCGTTCTTCCTTCCAAAGCCCGTCGTATGTATCTATCGAGATGATCGCCGCGGCAATGGGTGGTAAACCGTTCCGTTGGCCGGCTGGCGCTTATGTATCAAACGGTAAGTTCAATCATATCATGATGGCTTGGGAGACCTCGATTACGAAAGACGGCGTAACGTTGAAAGAGGTGCATGGTACACCGGAAGAAGAGGCTGCCTTGGAGAAGAGCTACAAGCACCTTTGCGCTTTACGTGACGAGGTGATCGCTATGGGCGTGCTTCCCGCTATTTCCGAATGGCATAAATTGAATCCGAATATCAAATGATCGAATAACAAGTAATTTAGATTTTCGCGGATATATGGAATCCCCGCTTAGATGGCTTCGTGCCGGAAAGCGGGGATTCTTGTTTTATTTTATCTTTAGTCCGGGGATCAGGGGCGTGCTATCTACCAGTTCCAACTCTTGCACCGTCTGTAATGTTCCTTGTTTGTATTTCTGGAAATGGGGCGTTTGGATATGGCTTTTATAAGCGTCTTGATCCGCGTAAATCTCTAGGATGGTTACTTTATGCGGATGTTCTTTCTCCGATACGGCATACAGTGTAAGAACACCCGGCTCTAGACGCATGGAAGCCTCGATCTCTTCTTCCAGAAAGGCGTTATAACGCTCCAACTGGGCGGGATTGACCGTGATCTTGGATAGGCGGACTAAGTTCTTCTCAGGGGCGGGCTGAGAGGATTCCTTAATGATCTTCAACGCTTTGATAGCGGAAGGGAAGCCGATATAAGGAAGACATTGTATAACCGCCGCCGTTAAGGTCTCCTTGCTATTGCCGGCCAGTAAGTTCCCTTCGAGATGCGAGTGTAGTTGGCTTTCGGCTTCAAGGGTCGTTAGTATGCAATAAGCCAGTAACTCCCGGGTTTTCAGGTCTAGTCCGTTGCGAGTATAGATATCTCCGAAGCAGAATTCGGTGAGGAATCGCTCTACTTCCGGACCCATATTTCCCGGGACGTTCCTCATGGCCTCTTTGATTCCCTCGCCGTAAAGCCGGCTTTGTATGGCTTGTCCTTTCTCGTGGCGATCTTCTTCCGTAACGGTAGCTTGTCTCTCCAGAGGCAAAGCGATGCCTTGTTGCTTAAAGACTTCGTTGATGGTATTTAAGGCATTCAATGTCTTCGGGAAACCGATGAACGGGGCACATAGATATATTGCCTCCCGTAGCTCGATGGGAGTGACGCCTACGTTTAGCGCCGCTTTGGCGTGGGCGCTCAGTTGGGGCAAGGTTTGCATCGTGGCTAATACGGTGCAAGTGATAAGCTCCCGGGTCTTTTTATCAAGATCTCCTGTGCGGAATACCTCCCCGAAGATGAATTTCTGGAGAATGTCCATCATTTCCGGATCTGTTCCTTGTCCGGTCAATGCCTCGCCTCCGAATAGCTCGGTGTAATTCTTTTTACAGCGTTCGATTCTGTCCATATTTTGTTCTGTTTTAGAAGTTGGGATATCTTGTGCGAAGGCTGGTATGAAGCCTAGCAGGAAGAGTGCGATTGCTTTTGTTTTCATGAGGATATTGTTATTGTTTGACATCACAAAGATATTCGGATTTATCTCAAGCATATGTATATATATTACGGATCTTTGTATCAAAATTACCGTTCGTAAACGGAGCTGATCCGGATGACAGCCGGGGTTGAGCAAACGAATAAAGCGCCTGCGATTCCTTTGCGGGAGACACAGACGCTTTCGTTCAAATAAATATTCTTATAAAGTACGATCCGGATATAAGGCTTTCCACCATTCCGGCTCGTCTTTCAGCCATTTGGCGAACCATGCGTAGATGGTATTTTGCCAGCCTATACGTTTCTGATAGCCTACGATACCATGATTCTCGCCATCCACCTGCACGAATTCCACGGTTTTCCCTAGGATCTTCAAGGCAGCGAACATCTGGATACTTTCCCCGATGGGTACGTTCGTATCGGCGTTGCCGTGAAGCAATAGGAGCGGGGTCTTGATCTTATCGGCGTTGAACAACGGGCTTTGCTTGGTAAAGAACTCCGGGGCGTTCCAAGGATAAGTCCCGGCATTCGCTACGGAGCAATAGCCATATCCCCAATAACCTTCTCCCCAATAGCTACTCAACGCGCTAATACCGGCATGGCTGATAGCGGCGGCGAAAATGTCCGTACGGGTTTGTAGGTATTGTGTCATGAATCCGCCGTAGCTGGCACCGATGCAACCGATCTTCTTCTCGTTCACGAACGAATGCTCCTTGCAGAACAGCTTGGTACCTTGGATGATCTCATCGGCGGTCTTCAGGCCCCATGCGTTCACGTGGCGGGCGGCGAATTCCTGTCCGAAACCTGTCGTTCCGCTAGGGTTCAAGGTGTAGACCACGTATCCGAGAGCGGCGTACATATGCATGGAATAACGCATCTCCAGCGCACGGTTCGTCGGGGAAGTACCACCATAATAATAAACGATCATCGGATATTTCTTATTCGGATCGAAATGAGGCGGCAGGTAATAACGGCCTTGGATAGTCGTCCCGTCATCCGACTTGAAGTTCCAGTCGTGTGCCTCGCCCAAGGCGATATCTTTTAATTTATCTTGCGAGAGATCATACACCAAGCGGTTCTTTCCACCTTTCAGGTCGTAAGCGTAAAGGCGATTAGCATTGGATGCGCTCTGTCCGTAATAGAAAAGAACCGGGGCGTTGTCGGCCAACGCATAGGACATGATGATATCCTCGGAGACGGCTACTTGCTTGATCTTCCCTTTTGCCGGGTCGCACGTATAGATCCGTTGATAATCCTCATCCTCACAGAGGATATAGATTTGCCCATTGAAGCGGTTCCATACGGCATCGATCACGTTCGGATTGAAGTCCTTGGTGAGCGGGGAGACTTTACGGCTTGCCAGATCGTATAGGAATAACTGCCCGTCGTACGAGTTGGAGATCTGTCCTTGCTTGATATTTCGTCCGATCCCGTCGAAAGCGTCGCCCGCCCCGGCTACCAATAACTGTTTACCGTCGGGCGAGAAGGCGGCTTGGTTTACGTACGGGGCTTTCTCCCAGATCGTATCGATCGCCATGGTCTGCAAATCCAATTTATAAAGGGAGTTGCGGGAGTGCGGCAAGGAGGTGTACACCCGGTCGCTGGTGCTGAACAATAGATAGCGGCTATCAGCGCTGATATCATTGATATAAGTGTCCGTATGCCCGAAAGTAAGTTGTTCGTACAAACCTGTTTTTAAGTCATACCGCCAGATAAAGGAGCGGTCACGGAAACCCGGGATGCGGTCTGCCGGCTCCAGTACACGGATCAAGTCCGTCCCTTCCTTGGGACCTTCCTCTTCTACGGTATAGAGAAGCATGGACTCATCAGGGGTGAATACGAAACGCCCTTTCGGAAGGTTCGGGACTACTACCGTTTGTTGGTAGGTAGACGGATCTACGGTTACCAACTCCGTACCGTCCAGACCGGTGCGGGTGTAATACAATCGGTTGCTTTTAGGCATCCATTTGGCGGTTGTCAAGAAACCTCCGTCTTGCAATAAGACCCGTCCCGTAGCGGCATCCATCAATTGCCCGTACGATTCGCTCTTGCCTTCCGGGAATCGGTTGACGTATTTTACCAAGGCATACTTCCCGTTCGGGGAGACACTTACGCCTTGGAAATCCTTTCCTTCCAGAATATTCAGAAGGGTGTAGCGTTTCTCCGGGTTCAAGGAAGCTACGACTTTCGCTTCCGCCTCGCTCTTGAAGGTAGCCTTTAGACTGGGGGGACAAGTGTCTGTTTCTGCTGTCAGGTATTTAACGACTACTTGATAGCGGCGGGGTTCCATCACCAACTCGGAGGAGGCTCCGACCGGTTTATCATTGACGAATACCTCGAACGCCCCGGGGCCCGATATATCGAGCGTGCCTTTTACGTACCGGTCGCTGTTCAAGAAGAAAGAGAATAGATGCAGGGCATATCCTTTTTGCGGGGCGGCGAAGGTGATCGCACCTGCCGTGTCAGCGTCGAGTACCGTGGCGTTCGCAAGCGTTTGCTCGAACGGTAAGGTCGCTTTTAATAGATTCTTCGCCTCGAAAGGCTTGCCGTTTACGTTGAGGCTGTCCGCTAGGATCGGCTTGTTGACCGTGAACGGGCCTGCGTGCTGGAATTGCGTTACTTTCACGTCTTCCATGGCGTAAAGCGAAAGGGCGGAAAGAAGCAATGCCGGAATTAAGTTAGTTTTTCTGTCCATATATAATTAGTTTAGGATAAACGTTTTCCGCAAACGATGTAAAGCTGTTCGGTATCCTCTACGACGAGCGGAAGAAGATAAGGCTCCATCAATGCCGCCACCTCTCGGGCCGGGGGCAAGGGCAGCGATAATCGATCGGCGTGTCGATGGTGGTGCGTATTGATCTTTTCCTTGCTCTCGCTGTGGCAGATAACCAATTTACCGCCGGGCACGAGCAAGTCGCTCATATGCTCGATCAACCGTTCCGGTCGCATGAAATGCGGGTAAGCGCTATATAGGATAATATAGTCGAATCCTTTCCCCTCGTAGCTCATAGCGTCCTCTTGGAGGAACTCGATGAGCGGATGATCCGGATATTTCATGCGTGCTTTCTCGATCATTTGGCCCGCTATATCGATAGCTACGATTTGGCGGGGTTCGTACGGCAGCAGGTAACTTTCCAATATTCCCGTGCCGCAACCGACATCGAGGATGCGAGCGTTCTGCCGCAGGTTGGTACGATCCAATATCGTCCGGATCTTTCCCGGATCATGTACGCAGACAGCGTCCCAGCGTTCCGCCATCGTATCAAAAAAAGTCTCTATTTGATTCATGATAATTGTCCTTCCCATAGAAAACAATCGCTGAACAGGGATTGTTCCTTGAAATGGGTTGGTTTTTCGAACAAACCGAACACGGACGATCCGGAGCCGGACATGGCGGCATATAAGGCGCCTCCCTCGTATAAGGTATCCTTGATCCGCTCGATCACGGGATGTTTCGGGAATACGCTCCGCTCGAAATCGTTCACCATCCGCTCTTTCCATTCGGATACCGGTAGCTGGATGATCTCTTTCAAGGAGGTCTTGGGCGCGGCGGGTGTTACCATCGAATAGGCTTCGGGGGTGGAGACGGCTACATCCGGTTTAATTAAGCATAGATAATAATCCTTCAAGGACAAGTCCACGGGCTCGAATTGGTTTCCCGTGCCGGTCGCGAATACCGGCGTGTTACGGATAAAGAACGGGCAATCGGCTCCGATGGTGGACGCTATCGCCTCCAACTCATCCGGGTGAATATCCAAACCGCAGAAATCATTGACTAGCTTCAACATAAAAGCAGCATCGGCGGAACCTCCTCCAAGCCCGGCGCCAAAAGGTATCGCTTTCAACAAATGGATCTCTAGCGGGGGAATCTCGTATCTCGTCTTTAGGGCGTTCAGCGCTTTTATGACGAGGTTCTTCTCTTGGGGAGCGTCTACCGGGATTCCGGTTTGCGTGAAACCGGTCTGATCCGAGGCGACGATCTCGAGAGCATCCCTCACGGGGATCGGATAGAAGATGGTCTCTATATTATGATAACCGTCCGGACGTTTGCTTACCACGTTCAGACCTAGGTTTATCTTTGCGTTCGGGAAACAGATCATAGTATTTAATGTTTGTTTTATATGATACGCGAAGATAAGAAGATATCCTTATAAACGTTCTGTTTTATCGGGTGAACTATCGGTTTCCGTGGAGGCCCTCAACTTGATGCAGGCATCCAACACCACGGTACGGTTCGGTGCTGAGGGCCTCCGTATCTTCTCCAAGACAAGCTCGGCGGCTACATGCCCCATCTCCCGGAGGGGTTGCTCTACGGTGGTAAGCTGCGGATTCACGATCGTGGACAGGATCGTACCCGAGAAACTGGCGATAGCTACCTCTTCCGGGATTCTCACATGCCGCTCCCTTAGCTCATTCATGGCTCCTATGGCGAGTGTGTCCGTGAAGGCGAAGATCGCGTCGAAAGAGACTTGAGAGGCGAGGAGATACCGGGCGGCCTCTTTCCCGTTCTCGATCGTAACGCCTGTCTTTATGACGAGCGAATCGTCATAAGGGATATGGAATTTGGCTAAGGCATCCTTATAGCCTTTGGCCCGTTCGGTGGCGTTGTGTAAATAAGAGGGGGCTTGGATATGGGCGATCCGTTTTCTGCCGGAGCGGATCAAGTGCTCGACCAAGAAGAAGGACTTGGCGTAATCGTCTACCCGGACTTTGGAGACATCCAGATTGCCCGGGATGCGGTCGAAGAACACCAACGGGGTGCCTTGTCGTTGGATACGTATGTATTCGTCTTGGTTCTCGGATTGATGGCAAAGGCTGATGATGATGCCGTCTACTCGGAAACGTTCCATCAGGTGAAGGTTCTCCCGCTCGGTCAACGGATCTTCGTTCGATTGCGCGATGATTACCTTAAGCCCTTCCGGATATAAGATCTCTTGAATGCCGTTTATAACCTCGGCGGCGAAAGGCGTGGTCATTTCCGGTACGATCACCCCAATGGTGTTCGTACGCCCGTACTTGAGGTTCAAGGCTACGGGGTTGGGATTGTAACCGAGTTGTCTCGCCGTGGTAAGTACCTTCTCCTTCGTTTCCCTGCGGATATTCTTGTCATCGCTCAACGCTCGCGATACGGTCGAAGTGGAGAGGCATAAGGCCTCGGCTATGTCTTTGATGGTTATATGTTTCATGGCACGCTCTTTTTACGTTGAAACAAAATTAATAAGATGAATTGGTTCCGGCAAGCGAATTTGGGAACGATTGCAGATTTTGGGAACGTTTGCGGGAACGATTGCAGGTATTTTTCGGAGAGATACGGGAGCCTGTTTCTTTCCGGACGTTTACATTTGCCTCAAACAATCCTAAAAACAGAAGAAATCATGGAGACACAATTTAGATCGCTCAACTACAATCGTGAACAAGTAAAAGCAGGTATCGTACATATCGGAGTCGGGAACTTCCATCGTGCCCACGAGGAGTACTATACGAATCAGCTATTGGAAGATCAAACCCAACAGTGTTGGGGAATTTGCGGGGTCGCTTTGTTGCCGGGAGACGAGCGCTTGGTAAAGGCCCTGCGCAAACAGGACTTAATCTACTCATTGACGGTTTGCGGTCGTGACGGTAAAGACGAGGCTTATGAGATCGGATCTTTGATAGACCTTATTTGGGGCGTGGAAGAACCTAAGGCGGTTCTTGAGAAAATAGCCGATAAATCCATTAAGATCATTACTTTGACCATAACGGAAGGAGGCTATAATATGGATAAGACTAGCGGGGAGTTTATCTTGGATAATGAGGGCGTAAGTCATGATCTGTTCCATCCCTCAACGCCGAAGACCGTATTTGGCTTTATCGCCGAGGGGTTACGCCGCCGGAAGAATCTGGGCAATGGCCCTGTCACGATCCTTTCTTGCGATAATCTTCAACATAACGGCAATACGGCTAAACGGGCGTTTACCTCTTTTATCGCCGCTCAGGATAAGGAATTATTGGAATGGGTGTCACGGAACGTCACTTTCCCGAACAGCATGGTGGATCGTATCACCCCCGCCACGACTCCCGCTGATATCGAGCGGCTGAATCGTAAGAACGGTACCGAAGACGAGGCTCCCGTCTATTGCGAGGATTTTATCCAGTGGGTGATCGAGGATGATTTCATTGCGGGTCGTCCGGCATGGGAAAAGGTGGGCGTAGAATTCACGAAGGATGTCACCGCCTATGAGAACATGAAGCTGAGCCTGCTGAACGCTTCTCACCAAATGCTCTCTTATCCCGCCTTTCTATCTGGTTACCGGAAGGTAGACGATGCCATGCGTGACGGTCGTTTCAGCCGTTACCTGCGCGTCTTTATGGATAAGGATATCACCCCTTATGTTCCCGCTCCCGGCAATACGGATTTGGACGTATATAAACGAACGCTGATAGAGCGTTTCGGGAATCGTTCCGTTAGCGATCAGTTGGCCCGCCTTTGTTTCGATGGCGTCTCCAAGATTCCGGTGTATATGATGCCGAACTTGATCCAGATGATCCGGGAGCATGTGGACTTGACTCGTGTGGCCTTTTTTACGGCGGCTTATCGTCATTATTTGAAATATAAGGTAGACGATCATGGGATGTCGTTCGAGATCAACGAGCCTTGGTTGACGGCGACTGATTACCGCTTGATCGCCAGCAACGATGCCTTGGATTTTCTTTCCTTGTCTCCCTTCGCCGGTACGGACTTGCGTGCGTCGGAAGATTTCGTGGAGATTTATCAATCGATGGTCCGGAGAATACGGGAGGAGGGAACGCTTCCCGTGCTGGAATCGATACTTTCATAACGGGGCGTATTTGATCTTTTACCTATGAACACACAGAAAACTAATTCTTTAGGGCCTTTCATCGTCCTAATATTCATATACTTTATTGTGGGTTTCTTGACTACTGTCAATGGGCAGTGTCAAGGCCCCTTGAAAATGGCTTTCCTGAAAGAGGCCGGAGAGTTTAAGAATACGTTTGTGACCTTGATTTCCTTCTTCTTTTTCTTGGGGTACCTGCTAAATGGCACCTTGGGTGGTAGATGGATCAACCGTTATGGCTATAAGAGAACTTTGATCCGGGCCTTGTCGATCATGGTGGTGGGCCTGACGGTCTTTTTCTTCTCCTCTTGGTTTACGGTGAATTATGAGGCATGGAATATCTCGATCACCTCAGCTCATGTGCCTTATGGCTACTTCATCTTTTTACTGGGATCTTATCTGATGGGAACATCGGCCACGCTTTTGCAGGTGGTGATCAATCCCTATGTAGCGGCTTACGAGGTGCGGGGCACGCAACCCGTACAACGGATGAATATCGTTTGCGCCTTTAACTCTTTCGGCACGACGATCGCCCCATTTTTCGTTACGAGCGTGATGTTTGGAGGGGTCGCTATCGAGGAGATCCATGTGGAGCAATTGATGTTTCCGTTCATCGTCTTGGCGGCTTTTATCGCCTTGACCGCTTTCATTACCCATCGGCTCTATTTGCCGGATGTGATGAATACGAAAGCGAACGAGGGGGAAAGATTGGAACGAAGCATTTGCTCGTTTCGCCATTTGAGGCTGGGGGTTATCGCTATCTTCTTTTATGTGGGAGCAGAGGTTTCCATTGGGGTGAATATCAACTTGCATGCGTTGGAACTGGAAGGGACGAATGGCATGAACCTGAATACGCCGGCCTTATTGGCTACGCTTTATTGGGGAGGTTTGATGGTGGGCCGTATCGTCTCGAGCATGTTCAGCAAGATATCTCCCCGGGTACAACTGACGGTGGCAACTTCGTTTGCGGCGGTTTTTACGATCGTAGCTATACTGGCCAATAATCTTTGGGTATTGGTAGCTGTCGGGTTGTTTCATTCCGTGATGTGGGGTTGTATTTTCACGTTAGCCATCCAAGGCTTGAAGAAATATACCTCGAAGGCTTCCGGCGTTTTTATGATGGGCGTGTTTGGAGGAGCGGTATTTCCTGTCCTGCAAGGGGCATTGGCGGATGTCCTCGGTTCGTGGCGTTGGACTTGGGGCATCGTGGTAGTCTGCGAATTGGTTATGCTTTATTATGCTCAAGTAGGCTCACGTGTAAAAGAGGAGGATTGACGTTTTGACATTCTGTTATCTGAACTCCCGGAGAAGCGTTTTTTCCGGGCTAAGGTACGCCTTACTTCCGAAAATGGCATAGAATAATAGCATCTAATTGTCTTGTAGTGCTTTATGGAAATAGGCCCTTTCATTCTAGCGAGATTAATTCATCGTATCTCATACTCTTAGGTGAAAATAGCCATTTTATACGAGTGTATCGATTGATTCTATAGGATGCGAGGGCTGTTTCTTCCTTATGTATCGCCTAATACATACGGTTGCGTTACCTAATGCATACGGTTGCGTTACCTAATACAGCCTTTTGTGTTACCTAACTCTATTACTTTTGGGTCTAAACAGGGGTGTTTATGTAAAGAAATGAGGGAAAACGTATGATTTCATCATAGGTTTCTCCCTCATTTCCTCTATTCGTAAAAAGGTCTTGACATCGTTATTCTGTTATTTTGATCATAATGTCAAGATTATAGTGTTTTAGCTTACGGTCCCTATCTTATTAGTCTTTCCAACTGGCTACAATTTGTAGTTGTTTCGCTACTCCTCTTTTTCAAACGAACTTTTTGTGTATTCCAATGACGATGGTTTTCAGTCATCAAAAAGAAAGGCGCGGTAAATCAAGTTTACAGTGCCTTCCATTTATTTAGGGTTATGAGCTTTATTAAGGCTCCGCGATCATCTCTTTAGCGATTATCTCGGCCTCGGCTTTATCGGCGTCCTTTTGGATGTTCGGCAATTCAAGGCCGTAGCCTTTGATCCGGTCCTCACGTTTCAACATCAAGGCGATGAAGAGGGCGAGTACACCGAAGCAGGTGAAGACTGCCATCGGTATCGTATAGTCGTAAGCCGGTTTGCCCGTACCATTGTCTATTTTACAATACGTATCCAATATCCAGCCGATTAATAAGGGAACCATACTCAGACCGATATTCTGTACCCAGAAAATCAAGGCATAAGCCGTGCCTAATTGCTTCTCCGGGATAATCTTCGGAACAGATGGCCACATCGCCGATGGAACCAAGGAGAAAGCGATACCCAATACGATCATCACGATTGTCGCGAACCACCACTGATTCAAGATCGGAAGCGTGAATAATAAATGCACGCCGATCAACATCAAGGCACCATAGATCATGATCGTCGCCCCTTTACCCTTGCGGTCGTATAAGTTACCGAAGAACGGAGTCAGAAGAATCGTGCCGAAAGGTAAGATAGCCGGGATGTTTCCCGCCAACTCCGGATCTACGTTATATTTATTGACCATCAAGTCCGTAGCGTATTTCAAGAAGGGGAATACGGCCGAATAGAATAATACGCAAAGCAGAGCGATCAACCAGAAACCCTTATTGGTAACGATCAATAAGATATCTTTCAAACGGAAAGGCTCTTCCTCCTCGGCTTGCTCGATAGCGTCCATCGAAGCGTCCAGCTTACGATCCATCACGCAAAATACGAGGAAGGCGATCAAACCGATACACAACATACAAAGACAAAGCAAGATAGGAGCGGAGATACTACCGAAGTACTTGGCGGCGGGAACCGTGATAGATAAAGCCAAGGCCGTACCCAAACGAGCCGTAGCCATCTCCAAGCCCATAGCCAACGCCATCTCTTTTCCCTTGAACCACCGTACGATAATCTTAGATACCGTGATACCGGCGGTCTCCACGCCGACACCGAAGATCGCGTATCCGAGGGCGGCCACCATCACTTGCGCTTTCCATCCGAAAAGCTCTCCTTCCATCGTAAACGCGTCCGAGATGGCATAATATTTAATGGAACAACCGATAATCATCAAGATACAGGAAGCGACACCCGTGAAACGGACACCCATCTTATCCAGAACGATACCACCAATAATCAACATGAAAAGAAATACGTTGAACCAACCGTAAGCGCTGGTGAACCAACCATATTCCGTACTCGTCCAGCTTAGCTGTTCTTCCAACATCGGTTTAAGCGGAGCCATTACATCCGTAAGGAAGTATCCGCAAAGCATCGTGAATGCCGCCAAAGCGAGTACACTCCAGCGTGCGACTTTCGAGTCGCTTAGTTTCTGATGAATTTTTTCTATCATGATATTTGTTTTATAGAGTTATATTATTTGTATTCGTTTTCTTTCATGAACAAGGGGAGAGCGTCCGCTACGACAAAGGTGCTTCCGCCGATAAAGATCAAGTCATCCTTGCCGGCACTTTTTAACGCTTTCTCGACCGCCTCTTTCACCGTTTCGCAAAGGACTCCGGGCAGTCCCTTCCGCATGGCTTTCATGGCGAAATCCTTTACGGGCATCGCTCTCTCCACGGAGGCTTGCGTGAAGAAATAAGAAGCATCTGGTGGCATCAAGGATAATACGCCGTCGATATCCTTGTCGTTCACCATACCGACGATCATATAAATTTCGCGGAAACGGCTTCTCATGGCATTCAGGTGTTCCGCTATGTGTTTCCATCCACCCACGTTGTGCCCGGTGTCGCAAATGACGGTCGGTTTTGTCCGCAAGGTTTGCCAGCGGCCCATCAAACCCGTCAGTTGGGTCACGTGCCCGAACCCTTCATGGACGGCCTCGGGCAGGATGTCAACGCCGCACTTCTCGCGGAGCAGGTGCAGGGCGGAGAACACCGTGATGGCGTTGGCTTGTTGTACCTCTCCGGCAAGCTCGCCGATCACCTCGCCGTATTCTACGGAGGGGAACTTCCAGTGTACCATCGACAACCCTCCGGTCCCCTCCAGCATTCCCATGCTCAAGGCGTAGTGGAAGGGTGCTCCTGCCTTTCTTGCCTCGTTCTGGAAGAGGTCGAAAACGGAGCGTTTCTCTGCCTCCCCCAGAAGGACGGGTACGCCTTTCTTGATAATGCCGGCTTTCTCCGCCGCTATCTTCTCCTCCGTATCTCCCAAGAATTGCGTATGGTCCAGACTGATATTCGTGATGATACTCAAGATCGGAGTGATAATGTTCGTACTGTCCAAACGACCGCCAAGCCCGACCTCGATAACCGCGTAATCTACCTGCTGGTCGCGGAAATACTCAAAAGCCATGCTGGACGTTAACTCGAAGAAAGAAGGATGGAGAGGCTCGAAGAAAGAACGATGACGCTCGACGAAATCGACCACGTAATCTTGGGAGATCTTTTTCCCGTTCACCCGGATGCGTTCCCGGAAGTCCACTAAGTGGGGAGAGGTATAAAGCCCGACCTTGAAACCGGATTGCCGGAGAATGGCCGCCAATAGATGGCTGACCGAGCCTTTGCCGTTTGTCCCGGCTACATGGATGGTCTTATAGGCTTTATGCGGATTTCCCAGATAATCATCTAGGGCGATACTTGTACCAAGACCGGGTTTGTAAGCGGAAGCTCCGCTATGTTGGAAGACCGGGATGCTGGTATATAGATAGTGTAGCGTTTCCTCGTATGTCATGTTTTTGTAAATTAGATGCTACAAATGTAGTTAAATTTATTTATACCTTTGCGACTCGTTTATAAAAAGGAGAGAAAAAGAAAATGGAAACACGACGTATAACCTATACGCCTCAAGGAGGCGTTTGTTCTAAGTTGATGGTGATCGACGCGAAGGAGGACGTGATCGAGAATGTGCAGATTGTAGGAGGTTGCCACGGTAACGGGCAAGGCATGTGCGCTTTATTGAAAGGTATGCGCATCGAAGACGCTATCGGCCGTTTGTCTGGCATCGATTGTCATGGAAGGGGAACTTCATGCCCGGACCAGATGGCACAGGCATTGAAGCAATTCAATCGATGATCAGCTTATATCCGATTCCCCGGATATTCAAAATCTTGATAGACTCGTCTTTCGATAACTTATGACGTAGCTTGGTGATAAAGACATGCAGGCTGCGTGCGTTGAAGAAAGAATCATCTCCCCAAAGGTCTATCAAGATCTCTTTCATCGGTAATACTTGGTCCTTATTGTCGCAAAGGCGCTTCAATATCTCGGATTCCCGGTTGCTGAGGAGTTGTTTCTCTCCCCGGTAGACCAATGTCTGCGTGATGGAATCGAACGTATAAAGCCCGATACGGAAAGAGGTGGCTTCCGGTCTTTGGACGGACACCTTATGCAGTAACGCCTTGATGCGTACGATCAATTCCGCCATGCCGAAAGGCTTTTTCAGGTAATCGTTGCCGCCTGTCTCGAAGCCCTCTACCACGTCGTTGGCCGCGGAACGGGCTGATAGGAATAGGACAGGGGTATGCGTATCCGTCTTACGGATCAATTTGACCATCGTGAAACCATCCATCTTGGGCATCATGATATCCGCTACGATAATGTCCGGGTTGATCTCCGCATAACGGGAGAGGCCCTCCTCGCCATTCGCCGCTAGGGTGATATCGAACTCGTTCCCATCCAGCGTATCCTTGATGATCATGGCCAATGTAGGCTCGTCTTCTACTAGTAGTACTTTTATCTTTTCCATATTTGATACTTGATTTTCGGATTATTATTTAAAATGCAGGGTAAAGGTGGAGCCTTTGCCGGGGACGCTTTCCACACGGGCTGTTCCTCCATGTTTACCCATCATGTCTTTTACGTAATATAATCCTAGGCCATAACCTTTCACGTTGTGGATATTCCCGCTGGGAACCCGGAAGAACTTGTCGAATATCTGCCGCTGGTTGGCTTCGCTGATACCCGGGCCGTTATCGGTTATGGAGATTGTCGTTTCGTGATCGTCTTGCCGGGCTGTCGCTTCGATGCGGCAAGGTTCCTTGTCGGCGTATTTGATCGCGTTATCGATAAGGTTGCTCAACATATTATATAGGTGGGTACGATCGGCCACCAATTCTATATTCTCGGGGATGGAGCAAGTAAACTCCACGGGTTTGCTCGCTTTCAGTTTGTATTGCTCGATGAGGGAGTTCACCAACTCGTTTAATGAGATGGTTTCGGGGCGCAAGCGGAAGGTACTGCGGTTCTCTACTGCGAGTGTCAAGATTTGTTCCACCAATCCGGTAAGATGGATAAGTTGGTCTTTAACGATCGTCAGGTATTTCTTCTGTTTCTCGTTGACGGGATCGCTAAAGTTCAATAATGCGTCTACGGCGGCATAGCTGACGCTGATCGGGGTTTTCAGCTCATGCGTCATATTGTTGGTGAAATCGGTCTTCAATTCTTCCACGGTCTTTTGCTTTAAGATGGTGCGGAGTAAGTATATGAAAGCGCAAATGATCAGCAAAAGTAATAGGAAGGAGGAGATCAGGATGCCTTTCATCTGGGTGAGTATCACGCTAGCCGGCGATTTGAGGAACAGGCGATATTGTAACGTGCTCTCGTTATGGAGCGGGTAATCGAAATGCACGGGGTTTTTCCACGTAGTGAATCGTTCCGGCTTGTCCAGATGCATCCAACCCTTCTCGTCCCCGTTGTTTGGTTTATAAATCGTTACCAGCTCATGTTCCGTTACGATATTTCTTGCCTCCAGCTCCGAGGTTAATAATTTGTTGTAGGTCTTGAAATCAATTGGTTTTATAGAATCTATATTCGCGTGCATCGCTTGCTGCACCATGTCCTCCACCTCGCCGATTACATATAGGTAATCCGTTAGGGTAGAGTCTATCGAGCTAAAGTCCTCCTCATCCCCGTAATCGATATGTAGTTTCATGTGTGAGTCGGGATTTGCCGTCTTGAAGATATCTTCCCGGTTAAGGTCTGGATCTTCTTTCTGCGGATGGATCGAAGCTTTTGCGTCCATCTTCTGCTTATTAGACGGATCTAGCTCTGAGCTGAAGTACACATCTTGGGTTTGAGGTCCCAGCGCTCCCTGTTCTTTTTTGATAGCCCGGATGCGCAGGAACAACTCCTTATAGTCGGCGATCTTCATCGCTTCCTCTATATTGATCTCCATCTGTTTATATAATGTATCATATAAACCTTTCAGCCAGTATCCTTGGAAAACCAAAAGCCCGGCCAGCGATAGGACGATCAACAAAGCGATTAACTTAAAACGAAGTCTGATGTTCATGAAGTCTCTTTATGCTTATAATCGAATTGATCGCTAAAAATAGACAATTTTATTACATGAACTTTTAATACGCAAGATAAACTTTATGCGGGCGCTTGTAAATATTTACTAAGGATGCCCATCAACGCCCCAATATCAATCGGTTTAGCCAAATGATAATTCATGCCCGCTTTGATAGCGTTTGTCACGTCTTCGGAAAAAGCGTTGGCGGTCATGGCTATAATTGGCATATGTGCGATATCCCTTCGTTGGAGGGAACGAATCTGCCGGGTCGCCTCATAACCGTCCATGATAGGCATCTGGATATCCATCAGTATTATCTGGTAAAATCCTTCTTCCGATTGGGCGACTTTATGTACGGCGTCGAGCCCATTTATCGCCGTATCGATAGTGATACCGGTGCTGCCGATGATCTCTACGGCGATCTCACGATTTAACTCGTTATCCTCCACCAGCAAGATGCGCTTGCCGGAATAATCGACGTTTGATAACTTGAATGGGCGGATCGGTTCCGGCTGGTCTCCTTCGTCAAGGAAAGATCTCAATACTTGGAGTAGCTTGGACTTATAGAGAGGCTTGGTGATGAATCCATTGGCCTTAACCTTCTTAGCCTCTGCCTCATATTCCTCAAGATCGTATGCGGAGAGAATGATGATCGGTACGTCCGCTCCCACGAAACGTCTGATTTGCCGGGTTGTTTCAATGCCGTTCATTTGAGGCATCTTCAAGTCAATGATCACGGCGAAATACTCTTTCTCCGCTAAATGATGCTGTCGTACTTTTTCTATAGCTTCGCTACCTGAGTATACGCATTCACTGTTTATCCCGATCTCTCGCAAACAGCTAGACGTGTTTAGACAAGCGATCTTATCATCATCTACCACAAGAACCTCTAAACCTTCTACCTCTATCTTATCATCGGGCTTCTGATCCCGGCAAACCAATGGCATGTCGATGGTGAAGCGGGAACCTTTGCCATATTCACTCTCCACCTTGATATCTCCTCCCATCATCTGAATGATCTTATGGCTGATCGACATCCCGAGGCCAGTGCCTTGTATCCTCTTGATCTCATCATCGCTCGCACGCTCGAAAGGCTCGAAAATCTTATCCAGAAACTCCGGTTTCATACCTCTTCCGTTATCCTCAAACACGAATTGATAATTTCCGATGCCATTATGAGGGTCCTTCTCGTAGATCTCTATCGTGATTCGCCCATTCTCCGGCGTATACTTAATTGCGTTCGAGAGGATGTTCATCAATACCTGCTTGATACGCTGCGTATCGCCTTTTACATTCTCATGCCTCAGGTTCTTGACGTGTATATTTAAAGTTTGTTGTTTGTTTTTGATCTCCGGTTGCATCATAACGACCAAGTCTTGCAAGAGCTCACCCACATTGAACTCATCCTCCGAAAGAATTAACCTGCCACTCTCGATCTTGGACATATCGAGAACCTCATTAATCAGACTCAATAATAACTTAGAGGCTCCATTGATTTTTTCCATACAATCTAGTATTCTTTCATGTTCATCTACATGGGCTTTGGCTATAGTCGCCATTCCCATGATGGCGTTCATGGGTGTACGGATATCGTGACTCATGCGGGCGAGAAAATCAGATTTGGCTTGGTTGGCTTGTTCCGCCGACTTTAGTGCTTCTTTAAGTTGCTTTGACTGTTTCTCCAGTTTCTTTTGCAACTCCCTCTGTTCGGTAATGTCGGTG
>ULRN01045172.1_pt1 | contig 17463 bp, 15 predicted proteins | sample 1955461 | NCBI WGS metagenome assembly ULRN01 (sample SAMEA4835683, study PRJEB28245) | human gut metagenome | biome: gut microbiome; material: fecal sample | place: Denmark | collected 2008 | reverse complement strand
CTCAAAGTAGCGCGTCTACCAATTCCGCCACCTCTCCAACATATTAAAGCATTCTGAATAACTCGTGCCCAGAACAGGACTCGAACCTGCACGCATCGCTGCACACGCACCTGAAACGTGCGCGTCTACCAATTCCGCCACCTGGGCATTTGGATTTGATTTATTCAGAATGTTGAGCGGAAAACGGGACTCGGACCCGCGACCCCAACCTTGGCAAGGTTGTGCTCTACCAACTGAGCTATTTCCGCTTTTACTTTACCACTCAACTTCCAAATCTAATGTCGATTTCGTTGTTGTGATAAGCATTTCTCTAAATGCGGTTGCAAAGGTAAGGGGTTTTTATTAAACCACCAAACATTTTCCTTATTTTTTTCAAAAAAAAGTGCTTTTTTCTTCAAAATACCCCATTTTTAGCCTTAATCCATCCTGTTTTTATAGTCTTCATAACAGAATTTGCGCAAGTATTCGAGTTTACCACTCTTATCCAAAATTGCTATAGAAGGATGGGATACACCATTAAAAGTATTCGTTTTTACCGTCGTATAATGTATCATATCCTCAAAAACTACAGTTTCACCAATCTTCAATTCATGGTCAAAGCGCCATGCCCCCATAAAATCTCCAGACAAGCAACTGTTTCCACCCAATCTATATATATAAGGTATATTACTATAAGATTCATCTGAAAAGACATCATCAGGCAAACTTTCCGCACCAGTCACATTGGGTTGGTATGGCATTTCAAGACAATCAGGCATGTGACAAGTAAAACTAACATTTAAAATGGCAGTCCTAATACCATAATTTTCCACAATATCCACAATCTGCGCAACAAGAACACCCGTCTGCCATGCAAAAGCGCTTCCCGGCTCCATGACAAGCTTAAGATCAGGGTATCTTTTATGGAAACCATTCAACGTTTCAACAAGAAGATCGATATCATAACCTTCTCTCGTCACCAAATGGCCGCCACCGAAATTTATCCATTTGATCTGCTCGAACCATATTGAAAACTTCTCCTCAATATGCGCCAAAGTACGCTTGAATACATCTGCCCCACTCTCACAGTGACAATGACAATGGAAACCATCTATGTTTTCAGGCAACTCGGAAGGCAAATCCGCAGCAAGGACGCCAAACCGCGACCCTCTGGCACAAGGATTATACAAATCCGTTTCTATTTCAGAATACTCCGGATTGATTCTAATCCCGAAGCTCAAACCGGGATTAACCCGAGACGCTTTATCCGCCATTCTATTATATTGCGAGAGACTATTGAAAGTAATATGACTGGAAAACCTGGCTATATCCTCAATTTCATAATCCGTATATGCAGGAGAATAAGTATGGGCAGGAACTCCGAATTCCTCAAAAGCCAATCTTGCTTCCGAATAAGAACTTGCTGTAGTCGCATTTATATACTCACGGAAAATCGGGAAAGTCTTCCATAAGGCAAAAGCCTTAAACGCCAAAATAAATTCCACATCAGCCCTCTCCGAAACACTCTTTATCAAATTAAGATTCTTTCTCAGCAAAGACTCCTCAACGACATATACAGGCCTCTTCAAATCTCGGAAAATCTCATATTTATGGTTCATAATCAACAACAAATCAAATTAAACATAAAATTATAATGCAAAGGTAAAGTTTTATCGTGGCAAAATTGTATTTTTAAGATAAAATTAATACTTTTGCAATCGAATTAAGCATATACACAATGAAGCTTGTTATAATGACAAAGCCCACTTTTTTTGTGGAAGAAGATAAAATATTGACGACGCTCTTCGAGCAAGGGATGGATAGACTGCATTTGTACAAGCCAAAATCCTCACCCATGTATTCAGAGCGGCTGCTGTCACTATTATCTGAAGACAATTATAAAAAGATAACAGTACACGACCATTTCTACTTAAAGGACGAATATGGTCTGGGGGCTATCCACATAGACAATCCGGAAGAAAATTTACCTGAAGGTTACAAAGGGAAATTCAGCAGAACATGTACTGAAATCTCCCAGCTAAAAGAATTCAAGAGAAAATCAGAATACGTTTTTTTAAAAGGCTCGTTTGACAGTCAGTCAGAAGCCACGTCCAAAGCAGCATATACGATGTATGAACTTGAAGCTGCATCCGAAAAAGGACTTATAGACAGACACGTCTATGCCCTTGGCGGAATAAGTCTGGAGAGAATAAAAATCGCCAAAGACTTAGGCTTTGGAGGTGTTGTAATCTGCGAAGACTTATGGAACAGATTTGACATACACAACGAGATTGACTACAAAAGACTGATAAGCCACTTTGAAAAACTGCAAAAAGCCATATCATAAATATAAATGAAATTCACTAACAACAATAAAACAACTAAGAAATGAGTGAAAACAACTCTTTTATGGTGTTCTCAGGAACAAACAGCAAATATCTTGCAGAAAAGATATGCCAGAGTCTTGGATGTCCCCTTGGACAATTAGTCATCACGAAATTCTCTGACGGAGAATTTGCTGTTTCATACGAGGAATCTATACGAGGACGCGACATATTCCTCGTTCAAAGCACTTTCCCAAATTCAGACAACCTGATGGAGTTACTCTTGATGATTGATGCAGCCAAACGTGCATCGGCAAAGAGTATTAATGCAGTAATTCCTTATTTTGGTTGGGCGCGACAAGACCGTAAGGACAAACCACGTGTAAGCATCGGCGCAAAGCTTGTTGCAGATCTGCTCAGCGTTGCCGGAATAGACCGCTTGATAACAATGGACCTGCACGCAGACCAGATTCAAGGATTCTTCGATGTGCCTGTAGACCACCTTTATGCATCCGGTGTGATTCTGCCATATCTACAAAGCTTGCATTTGAAGGATATTGTCATCGCTTCTCCTGATGTTGGCGGAAGTAAAAGAGCAAACACATACGCTAAATACCTCGGCTGCCCATTGGTATTATGCAACAAGACAAGAGCACGCGCAAATGTTGTTGAAAGCATGCAGATTATCGGTGACGTCAAGGACAAGAACGTTGTCATTATCGACGATATGGTAGATACTGCAGGCACAATAACAAAAGCTGCAGACATCATGAAGAAAGCTGGAGCAAAGAGCGTACGCGCCTGTGCATCACATTGCGTGATGAGCGGTCCTGCAAGCGAAAGAGTCCAGAACTCAGCCCTTGAAGAAATCGTATTTACCGATTCCATACCATATTCACTCCGTTGTGCGAAAGTCAAGCAGCTGTCTGTAGCAGACATGTTTGCCGAGACAATCAGACGCGTCGTGAATAACGAAAGCATAAGTGACCAATATTTGGTTTAAAAAAACTATTGACACTATATAATCCGCAAAACTTATTCTTAGTTTTGCGGATTTTTTTGGCCCTCCCGTTAAATACACAGACTATAATGAGCAAGGTTGGATTTTCCCTGAAAAGAAGACCTTAGGGAAATAAGGAAGCAGACAACAAAACAAGCTGTCGAGAACGTCCTCGGCGAATGGGTTAGACAGGCTGTTGACTCAAAGATCCAACCATTAGTGAAAATGACTGTGACATTGAGAGCACATAAGCCATATATACTCGCATTTTGGCCGAATTATGGACTTTTAACAAAAGTACCAAAGAAATAAAGCTATCTGGTACCGATAGTTCAGCATAGCGATACTCCGAGTATACCATAGCTATACGCATGGTATACCGCCGCTTTTTTGCACTTTCACTTGACAAAGCTACAGGAAAATCAATGCCTTATATGAAAATTGCAGCCCAAAAACAGTCTAAAATTAAAATGGGCTGCAAATAGGCTGCAAAAACGCTTGTTTTATAAGCAAAAATCCCCATGGCAATCAAGCCATAGGGATTATTTTTTATTCGTATTTTAATGCATTTCGTGCATTACTTCTTATTCATTGCAAGATCAAGGGCTACGGCGATAGCTACTGTAGCACCTACCATCGGGTTGTTACCCATACCGAGGAAGCCCATCATTTCTACGTGGGCAGGAACTGAAGAAGAACCTGCAAACTGAGCATCAGAGTGCATACGGCCCATGGTGTCAGTCATACCATAAGAAGCAGGACCAGCAGCCATGTTGTCAGGATGAAGCGTACGACCAGTACCACCACCTGAAGCTACTGAGAAGTATGGCTTGCCAGCAGCAAGACGCTCCTTCTTATATGTACCTGCTACCGGATGCTGGAAACGTGTAGGGTTGGTAGAGTTTCCGGTAATTGATACGTCTACATCCTCACTCCAGTTGATAGCAACACCTTCACGAACATCGTCAGCACCATAGCAGTTAACTTTAGCACGTGGACCGTCGCTGTATGCGATACGGTTAACGACATTAAGCTTACCTGTATAGTAATCAAACTTTGTCTGTACATATGTAAAGCCGTTGATACGGCTGATAATCATAGCAGCATCCTTGCCAAGTCCGTTGAGGATGACACGAAGAGGATTCTTACGAACCTTGTTTGCCATCTCAGCAATCTTTATAGCACCCTCAGCAGCAGCAAAAGACTCATGGCCAGCCAAGAAAGCGAAACACTGTGTCTCCTCACGAAGCAGACGGGCTGCGAGGTTTCCGTGGCCCAGACCTACCTTACGGTCGTCAGCAACAGAACCTGGGATACAAAAAGCCTGCAAACCTACACCGATAGCCTCTGCACACTCTGCAGCAGTCTTGCATCCACGCTTGATAGCGATAGCTGCGCCGCAAACATATGCCCACTTGGCATTTTCGAAACAGATACGCTGGGTATCCTCACACATCTGATAAGGATCAACACCAGCCTCTTCGCAAATCTGATTCGCCTCTTCTACGCTCTTGATGCCCTCTGCGTTGAGAGCTGCAAGAACCTGCGCCTCGCGACGCTCCTGACTTTCATAACTTACTTTTCTAATCATAGTTCTGTTTCTCCTTATTATTCTTTACGTGGATCAATAGCTTTAACAACACCCTGCTCGGCAGTTGTACGTCCGTAGCTGCCTGTAAATTTCTTTACGGCCTCATTTGCGTCCATACCATTCTTGATTGCCTCCATCATCTTACCGAGATGAACATACTCATAACCACAAACCTGATTGTCCTTATCAAGGAACTGCTTTGTGATGTAGCCTTCTGTCAGTTCAAGGTAACGTGTACCCTTTGCCACTGTACCATAGAGGGTACCAGTCTGTGAACGAAGTCCCTTGCCAAGGTCCTCAAGACCTGCACCGATTGTAAGACCGCCCTCAGAGAAAGCACTCTGTGTACGTCCATAAACAATCTGAAGGAAAAGCTCACGCATTGCAGTATTGATAGCGTCACATACGAGGTCTGTATTCAACGCTTCAAGAAGTGTCTTACCTGGTAAGATTTCAGATGCCATTGCGGCAGAGTGAGTCATACCTGTGCATCCGATAGTCTCAACAAGAGCCTCCTGAATAATTCCGTCCTTTACATTAAGAGACAATTTGCAGGCACCCTGCTGAGGAGCACACCAGCCCACACCGTGGGTATAACCTGATATATCCTTGATTTCTTTAGCATAGACCCATTTTCCCTCCTCTGGAATAGGAGCAGGTCCGTGGTTTGGGCCTTTAGCCACAACACACATGTTTTTTACTTCTGTTGAATAAATCATAATTGTATTTTAATATTACACTGTATTTGTATTGAAAAAGCAATTTACCTATTGTTATCCAAAACCTTGGCAAAGGTATAAATTATTTTCCAAATGGCACCCATTTGTCGGAATTTTATACTTCAATTATTAATCTTTACATATCTGAAACATGCAGAAGACATAACGAAGTTGCATTTTTGCACAATGCAGTTGGCAATATGCCCCACAAAAGCATTATAAGAAAGACAAGTTTTTTAGTTTGTTGCTTAATTCTTCCGCCTTTGATTTTCGAATGGAAAGAGTTATAGTGCATGTATTGTCATACTCCTGTGAGACAATACGCGGCTCCATATTTTTTACGACTTTCATGACACTGTTCATCATAACGTACGGGAAAGTGAATTTTACAATATCCTCAACATATTTCTCTTCCACTTCGCAGTGTTCTATAGCATCAGCCGCCGCCGTACGATATGCAACGATCAGGCCACCCGTACCAAGGTTTACCCCTCCATAATAACGTATAACGACTATGAGAATATCCGTCAGGTCATTTGACAATATCTGTCCAAGAATAGGTTTGCCAGCCGTGCTGCTCGGTTCGCCGTCATCATTCGCCTTGAAGTCCAACTTCTCCGGTCCCAACATATAGGCATAGCAGACATGACGGGCATCATAATATTTCTTACGGTACTCCTGAACAATACGCTTTACATCTTCCACATCATCAACATGATGTGCAAAGGCAAGGAACTTACTTCGTTTCTCGCTATAAAAGCCCTCCCCTACTATATTCGTTATAGTTTTATATAAATCTTCCAACGTTATTCTTTGATTCTGTTATTATCACGTTTGTGTCAAATGAAAATACGGCTCTAGTCAGAACTAATTATACAAGTCTGTGCTGCACGCATCTAAACATCACCATCATCCTGCAGCATAAAGAAAATGGCGTGCCCTTAAACGTAACAAAAAAAAGAGGGACACGCCATTATATTTTAACTTCTACTCAAGATCGTGAATTACAAGTCCAGACCTGAGCTTTGGTTCAAACCATGTAGCCTTTGGAGGCATGATTTTACCACTGTCAGCAATATCCATAATCTGTTTCATTGTGACAGGATAAAGAGCCAAAGCCATCTTCATCTCACCTGAGTCTACGCGACGCTTCAGCTCGTCAAGTCCACGAAGTCCGCCTACGAAATCAATTCGCTTGTCTGAGCGGAAATCCTTTATGCCGAGAAGTTCGTCGAAGATGAGTCTGCTTGATACATCAACATCAAGTACTCCGATAGGATCTGTAGGATCGTAAGTCCCCTGACGTGCTGTCAGACTGTACCACTCTCCCTCAAGATACATCGAGAAATTGTGAAGTTCTGTAGGGCGATAATTGTCCTTACCCTTCTTCTCCACGATGAAGTTCTTGTCCAAAGCCTTCAGGAATTCTTCGGCCGTAAATCCGTTGAGATCTTTAACCACACGGTTGTAGTCAAGGATAGTAAGCTGTGAAGCCTGGAAGCATACAGCCATGAAGTAATTGTATTCCTCCTTGCCGGTGTGATTAGGATTCTGCTTTGCCTTTTCTGCGCCTACCAAGGCAGCTGCAGCCGAACGGTGGTGACCGTCAGCAATATATAGGGCAGGCATTGCAGCAAACTCGTCGGTAATGAGCTTCATATCTTCCTTATCAGAAATAACCCAGAACTTATGTCTGAATCCATCGATAGGTGCAATGAAGTCATATTCAGGCTCAGTTGCTGCATATCTGTTAATCAAGGCATTCAGCTTTTCATTGTCAGGATAAGCGAAGAAAACAGGTTCAAGGTTTGCATTATTAACGCGCACATGCTTCATTCTGTCCTCTTCCTTGTCACGACGTGTCAGCTCATGCTTCTTGATAGTGCCGTTCATGTAGTCTTCCACATAAGCGCCAACAACGATACCATACTGAGTCTTGCCGTTCATTGTCTGGGCATAGATGTAATAGTGTTCATCCTTGTCTTGAACGAGCCATCCGTTCTTCTGGAACTTCTTGAAGTTCTCGGCGGCTTTTTCATAGACACGAGGGTCATACTCACTTGTACCAGGAGCAAAGTCGATCTCAGGCTTTATTATATGATAAAGACTTTTCTCGTTGCTTCCAGCCTCAGCCCTCGCCTCCTCGGAATCGAGGACGTCATAGGGACGTGACTCCACCTGCTCCACAAGGTCTTTGGGAGGGCGAATTCCCCTAAAAGGTTTTACTGTTGCCATAGTATTATATAATTAGATTAAATGTTTATCTTATTATAACGGCTTACTTGTTCACCTGGAACTTTGTGCATCCGTCCTTGAAGAAAGCATTGATCTGTTTTGCAGCAGCGATACCGGCATTGATGTTAGCCTCAGCTGTCTGTGCGCCCATCTTCTTAGGAGTGCTGAAGTATCTGCCTTCAACCTTTTCTGCGAATTCTGCATTCATGTCAGGCATGATGTCTGTAACATACTTCAGGTCTGTACGCTCCTGGAGAAGCTGCAGAAGTTCAGGCTCATTGATAACCTCCTTACGAGCTGTATTGACTACAATACCATTCTTCTGCATCTTAGAAACGAGAGCAGCATTGATACTCTGCTTTGTCTCTGGAGTAGCAGGAATATGGAGAGAAACGACATCACAAGTGGAGAACAGCTCTTCCTGGTTCTCAACAGCGTGAACACCAGCCTCTTCAATAGCCTCCTTAGGGCAGAATGCGTCATAAGCATAGATGTCCATACCGAAGCCCTTGGCGATACGAGCCACATTGCGACCTACGTTACCAAAAGCGAGGATACCAAGTTTTTTCCCCTTGAGCTCAGTACCAGCCTTACCATTATAGAAATTACGTACAGCAAAAACGAGCAAACCGAAAACGAGCTCAGCCACGGCATTTGAGTTTTGTCCTGGAGTATTCTCCACAACTACACCCTTTTCCTTTGCATAAGCTGTATCAATGTTGTCGTAGCCGGCTCCTGCACGTACAACGATTTTCAATTCCTTAGCAGCATCAAGCACCTCAGGAGTAACCTTGTCGGAGCGCACGATAAGCGCGTCAACATTAGCTACAGCCTCAAGCAACTGTGCTTTGTCTGTGTATTTTTCAAGGAGCAGGAGTTCATGACCTGCATTTACCAACTCTTCTTTGATTCCAGTCACAGCCACTGGTGCAAATGGTTTCTCTGTTGCAATAAGTACTTTCATAGTGATTTATGTGTTAATAGTAAATACCGAGTTTGTCTCTAAAATAGATGAATCTATTAAGTCTCTTTTTTACCATTGTAATTAGAAACTTAATAGAGTCATCATATTTTCTTTATTATTAAAAGTTCTTTACTGATTAGTGCTGAGCTTCAAATTCCTGCATGCACTTAACAAGAGCCTTGACACCCTCAACGCTCATTGCATTGTAGCAACTTGCGCGGAAGCCACCAACTGAGCGGTGGCCCTTGATACCAACCATACCCTGAGATGTAGCAAACTCGAAGAATGGCTTCTCAAGCTCCTTGTACTCATCATTCATAACGAAGCAGATGTTCATCAAAGAGCGATCCTCCTTAGCTACTGTACCACGGAACAACTTGTTTCTATCGATTTCAGCATAGAGCAGTTCTGCTCTCTCGTGAGCTCTGCGATCCATTTCCTCTACGCCACCATTCCTCTTAATCCAACGAAGAGTCTCAAGAGCTGTATAGATAGGCAACACAGGAGGAGTGTTGAACATACTGCCCTTCTCAACATGTGTACGATAGTCGAGCATTGTAGGAATAACGCGATCAACCTTGCCCAAAGCCTCGTTCTTGACGATAACGAGAGTAACACCAGCCATAGAAAGGTTTTTCTGCGCACCGGCATAGATACAATCATATTTTGCCACGTCAACAGGACGGCTGAAGATATCAGAAGACATATCACCGATAAGTGGAACCGGAGCGTCAACATCCTTGCGCATCTCTGTTCCGTAAATGGTATTGTTTGTAGTTACATGCAAATAGTCAACATCAGCAGGACATGTCCAATCCTTAGGTATGAATGTAAAGTTTGCATCAGCTGAAGAAGCAACCTCAACAACCTCTCCGAAAAGCTTAGCTTCCTTTATGGCCTTCTTTGACCAAACACCCGTATTAAGGTAAGCGGCCTTCTTGGCAAGGAAGTTGTATGGTACCATACAGAATTCCAATGACGCACCTCCTCCGAGGAACAGAACAGAATAACCCTCCGGAACGTTCAGCAATTCCTTAACAAGAGCTTCAGCCTCATCAATAACAGGCTGGAAATCCTTTGCACGGTGGCTAATCTCTGCCAGCGACAAACCGCTGCCGTTAAAATCAAGAATCTGTTTTGCTGTGTTTTCAATCACCTCTCTTGGAAGTATTGAAGGTCCTGCATTAAAATTGTACTTTTTCATGTAGATAATGGTTTATATTATTAAATTGCATTGCGAAGTTACGCCTTTTATCTCTAACTGCCAAATATTTCTCTAGAGAAATTTATAAAACCCTTATTTTGACTGATATTCAGTATCAAGCAGACACTTAAACAAACAAATCCGTTTAGTTTTCAAAACTAAACGGATTCATATTTTTTGTAAGACTATTCTATTCAAATTTCGCCCCTCTCAGCAAAACGAGTTCAATATTCTTTCTTTTAGAAAGTTTTGGCTTCTTCCACACTCCCCCGGTGATTGCTATAGTTATCTTTTTGTCACGAGGAGCATTTTCAATTGCCTTCTGCAAATCTGAATATCGACCGTTTCCTGTCCTTGAAACATACACATCATATTCCTGGTAATGCGAGGCAAGTTCCGGCAGCTCTCTGCAAATGGCCTTGCAGAGAAGATGCGCCACTTGGTCTGCCCCATATATATTATAATGTGTATTGTCCTGTCTTCCTTGCGGAAGCGATGGTGTCTCTCCTGGAGCGAAAATCATATGGAGCTTCTTCGAGCCTTCCACCCCGAGTCTCTGTTCGAGGTCGTGGGTGATTTTGTTGGCGTCGATAAAGGCCACATTCATCTCCTTGGCCACACGATAGGGCGAGACGAGATATTCTCCATGAGTATCCTGGAGAACTTCTCCTTCCTTCAACCCTTTGCTTGAATTGTCACGCAGGTCGTCATCTGCCACGGCTGTGGCAGAACCGCTGAAATTGCGCCTTACGACACTGTTCATGAGAATCGGCACACCGCCCTTCTGACGAGTCTCCCTGACAAAGCGTCGCAGGTTTTCGTCAAATGTAGAGCCTGGTTCCGTGTGTCTCAGGGAATCCTTCTTCTCATCGTTGTGACCGAACTGGATTATGACATAGTCGCCTGGCATGATTTTCTCGAGTACCTTTCCCCATCTGCCTTCGTCGATGAAGCTCTTCGATGAGCGGCCGTTCACTGCATGGTTGTCCACGACTATGGCGTCGTCAAGATAGTTCATAAGCATCATGCCCCATCCACGCTCCTGCTTGTCACCGGAGATATCCTTGTTTGCCATTGTGGAATCCCCTATCATAAAGACGGTTCTCGTCTTGTCTGCTTTAAACGAGGACATGACAAGGATGAAGGACAGCAACAGAATGCCTACAGAATAGATTTTGCTCATTTTGCCAAATATGTTTCTACGAACCATTACTCCTTGACGATAGCGATAAGCTCATCGGGTGTAACCTGCTTCTGCTCACCGGTTTCCATATTCTTCAGCGTCACCACGCCGCTCTGCATCTCATTGTCACCAGCGAGGACAACAAACGGGATGTTGTTAGCGTTAGCATAGCTCATCTGTTTCTTCATCTTGGCCGAATCGGGGAACAACTCTGTCCTTATGCCGTTCTCACGCGCCTTGCAGAGAATTGGCAGACAATACTCAGTCTCTTTCTCTCCGAAATTGATGAAGAGCACCTGTGTATTTGTCGTTATCTCCTTCGGATAGAGATCGAGCGTGTTGAGCACGTCATATATGCGGTCTGCTCCAAACGAGATGCCCACTCCGCTTATTCCCGGCATTCCGAAGATTCCGGTAAGATTGTCGTAGCGTCCGCCACCGGTGATGCTTCCCATCGGCGTATCGAGCGCTTTCACCTCAAAGATGGCTCCCGTGTAATAGTTGAGTCCGCGGGCAAGCGTCAGGTCGAGCTGCAGCTCGTTCTTCAGTTCCACCTTTCCTGCAACTTCCAGTATAAAGCGCAGCTCCTCTATTCCCTTCATGCCGATTTCGGAGTCGGCAAGGAAGTTCCCCATAGTCTGAAGCTTTTCTGCATTCGTTCCCGACAACGAGATGACTGGCTGCAACTTGGCTATCGCCTCCTCGCTTATCCCGTCAGCTCGCAATTCTTCGTTCACCTTGTCGAGTCCTATCTTGTCAAGCTTGTCTATCGCAACGGTGATGTCCACAATCTTGTCTGCCTCACCCACGATTTCGGCGATGCCCGAAAGCAGCTTACGGTTGTTTATCTTTATCTGCACACGTATTCCAAGACGCTGGAACACGGTGTCCATTATCTGCACCAGCTCCACCTCATTCAGCAGGGAGTCACTGCCCACAATGTCGGCGTCGCACTGGTAGAACTCTCTGTACCTGCCCTTCTGCGGACGGTCTGCCCTCCACACCGGCTGTATCTGATAGCGCTTGAACGGCAGCTGTATCTCGTCGCGGTGCATCACCACAAAGCGTGCAAACGGCACGGTGAGGTCATAGCGCAAGCCCTTCTCGCAGATTTTTGAAGAAAGGGCAACTGAGTTCCTGGCTTTCAGCTGCTCGTCTGTCACCTTGCTCAGATAGTCTCCGCTGTTCAGCACTCGGAAGAGCAGTTTGTCGCCCTCTTCTCCATATTTCCCGAGCAGCGTCTGTAGTGTCTCCATTGCCGGCGTCTCTATCTGACGGAAGCCGTAGAGTGAATATACAGAGCGTATTGTGTCGAATATATAATTTCTTTTCGCCATTTCCACCGGTGAAAAGTCACGCGTCCCCTTTGGTATTGACGGTTTGTTCATCTTTCTTTTCCTTTGTTTATTTCCTTACGATTGTCTGGTCGCGGTCCGGACCTATAGAGATTATCTTTATCGGTGTCTCGAGCTCTGCCTCTAGGAATTCTATATAATCCTTGAAGGCCTTCGGGAACTGCTCTTCGCTTGTAAAGCGTGTCATGTCTGTCTTCCATCCCGGCAGTTCCTTGTATACAGGCTCGATGTCGTGCTCGATGTCATACGGGAAGTCGCGTGTCTCCGCCCCGTTCTTGCGGTAGGCCACACAAGCCTTTATCATGTCAAAGCCGTCGAGCACATCGCTTTTCATCATAATCAGCTGCGTCACTCCGTTTATCATGATGGCGTAGCGCAGGGCCACAAGGTCTATCCATCCGCAACGGCGCTCACGTCCTGTCACTGCTCCATACTCATGGCCCAGTGCACGGATTTCGTCGCCCGTCTTGTCAAACAGCTCCGTAGGGAACGGTCCTGCTCCCACTCGTGTGCAATATGCCTTCATGATTCCATACACCTCGCCTATCTTGTTCGGTCCGATGCCCAGTCCCGAGCAGGCTCCGGCACATATTGTGTTTGATGAAGTGACGAACGGATAGCTTCCGAAATCCACGTCGAGCATCGTACCCTGTGCGCCCTCGCAGAGGATGTCCTTGCCGGAACGTAACACCTTGTTTATTTCATGCTCCGAGTCCACGATTTCAAACTGGCGCAGGTATTCAACTCCTTCCATCCATGTCTTCTCCACATCCGTGATGTCATAGTCCGTGTAGCCCAGATTTTTCAGCATCTCCTCGTGGCGAGCCTTATGCTGTGCGTATTTCTCCTCGAAATTCTCGAAGATGTCACCCACTCTGAGTCCGGTCCTCGAAATCTTATCCGTATATGTCGGACCGATACCCTTGCCTGTCGTACCCACCTTATTCTTGCCCTTGCGTGCCTCGTATGCAGCGTCAAGCAATCTGTGTGTAGGCATGATGAGATGCGCCTTCTTCGAAATCTTCAGGCGCTTTGTCAATGGATGACCGCTCTTTTCCAGATCCTTGGCCTCTGCCATGAAGAGGTCCGGAGCGAGCACCACTCCATTGCCTATGATATTCGTCTTTCCGCCCTGGAAAATACCTGACGGGATGCTGCGGAGTACATATTTCTGTCCTTCGAACTCCAGTGTGTGTCCGGCATTCGGACCGCCCTGGAAACGTGCAATAACATCATACTTCGGTGTCAATACGTCCACTACTTTTCCTTTTCCTTCATCGCCCCACTGCAAGCCGAGCAAGACGTCTACTTTTCCTGTTTTCATATATAATTATGTTTTTATATTTCTTGCTTTATGACATTGAGAAAACCTTCAAGGCAGCATTTCCCAGACAGGGGTTCCGCCTTTTGCCCACAAAAATACTATTTTATTTTGGTTCGGCATAAATTTATATTGTATTTTTATCAATAAAAAAGTATATTTGGATTTTACCCCACTCCTGTGCCGCCTTATCCCTGTCCGGGCTCCAGTCTTTTCAATGCCGACTCCACTATCTTCTTCTGCATTCCGCCCAGGGAGGCGAACACACCGAGACAGTTATTTGCGGCGTGCCTCACTCCTGCCGACTCGTCCGACAGGGCCGTGACGGCCTGGTCCACGAACTCGTTCACATCCCGGTCTGCCGGCTTCGCTCCGCGTCTGAAGAGCCCTGCCAGCATGTTGTAACCGCACACCTGCGCCAGCGTATCCGCTGAGGCCAGCCAAATGAAGGCATAATCCGAAGCACCCTCCACATATTGGAAGAGATTATAGGCAGCATACTCCGCTATTTCCTGCGTGGTTGTCTGCTCCAGCCATACCGTCATCATCTCTCCATCCATGCGTCCGGCGGGCATGATAAGCGTGGACAGTATCTTGCACTCCCTCACGTTCTCTTTCCACAGAGCGGCTGCCAGCTCATAGTCCTTGCCGTATTCTTCCGCCCATCCGCGCAGCACCGGGAAGCCCACTCCCCAGTTCAGGTATCCTCCTATGCCCTTCTCCCTCATCGATGCCGAAGCCACTCCGTTCATCCGCAAGGAGAAATTGCGCTTTATCTTCTTTATCGTTTCCTGTACTTCCAATTGTTCCATGAATATATGTTTTTGTTACAGTGCCGCATAGTCCCTGCCGTACCTCAACATCTGCTGCGTGTAAGTTTCAGAATAGTCCACCTCCACGTCCGTCACGTTGCCCTCGGCATCCGTCACGGGCTTCATCACAGGGTTGATGAACCCCTTGTACGGTGCGAGGTTGAGCCTGTTGTAGCGATCAAGGATTTCCCTGTGCAGCTCCTCGTCCACCTTCACTCCATATTTTTCCACCATGCTGCGTGCCGCCTCGTAGTCGCCCTCGCTCTTTATCCTCTGTATCTCAGCGAGCAGACGGGCGAAGAGTGTGCGCAGACGGACATAGTCGTTGATTCTTACGTAGGTCTTGCCACCGTCCTTATACATCTCCACCACGCCTTCCGGCTTTCCCTTCTCGTAGCACCAGCGGGCAATGAGCGCCCTGTTCCTCATGTGAGCCTCCTCTATCCTGTTGCCCGGCTTTATCCTCACGAGTTGGGTCAACAATCCATTCAGCATATAACTGTAATAAGCTGACTTATAGGCTTCCGCCGAATCGAGCAGTCCCAACTCAAGCAGTTTCATGTCTGCCATATAATACAGTCCGAAGAGATCTGCCCTCGCCTCCTCTATTGTGCTGCTGTATGATTTCAGCGCATCTGGCGTAACGCCGTCGAGGAGTCTTCCACTGCCGTGCCCCAGACATTCATGCAGGTCGGTGTGCAGGTCGTCACACTTGTCACCATACTTGTCTATAAGCTCTCTCATTCCTGCGTCCTGGATATATTCCTCCCTGAACCCGTTGCCTCGCGCCGCCTCGTTATAGGCGTGTATGAGATTGCTGATGGTAACGCTCTTGCTGCCATGCCTTGCCCTTATCCAATCGGCGTTGGGCAGATTGATGCCGATGGCGGTAGAGGGATATTCGTCGCCTCCAAGCATTGCGGCACGCACCACGTGGGCCGTCACGCCATTCACCTTTTCCTTTCTGAACCGCGGATCCACGGGCGAATGGTCTTCAAACCACTGGGCGTTGTCGCTGATCTTCTTCGTGCGCAGTGTGGCGTCGTTGTCCTTGTATTCCACGATGCTCTCCCACGAGCCCTTCAACCCGAGCGGGTCGCCATACACTTCTATGAAGCCGTTCACGAAATCTATTTCCGCCTCATGCTCCTTCACCCATTCGATGCAATATTCATTGAACAGGCGCAAGTTTCCTGTCTCATAATACTTTATAAGTGTGCCGATATATTTCTTCTGCGCTTCGTTTTCCGCCACTTCCTGTGCTTTTCTGAGCCAGCAGACGATATGTCGGATTGCATTGCCGTAGAGTCCGTCTTGCTTCCATCTTCTCTCCTCGATGCTTCCTTCAGAGGTCTTCACGAGCGTGGAGTTCAGCCCGTACGACAGCGGCTCCGGATCATTCGTATCTGCCTGTCTCTTGTAGTAGTCCTCAACTTCCCGCTGCGTCAGCCCGTCGTAGAAATTGCATGCCGACTCCTTAACCACATCCACCCCGTCGTCCACATTCACGCGCTTGGCCATGAAGCCGGGGGTGAACATAGCATCGTGCAGTTCGTCGAGCAGGCTGTCGGCGGTCTGCCCTGCGGCGAGCGGCAGACTGTCTGCCGGCACGGCCTTCACAGCCCTGCGGAAGAAGTCTTCCGAAAAACCAGTCTCAAACTTCTCGCATCCGTAGTGGTGGTGTATTCCGTTGGAAAACCACACACGCTTGAGATATAGCGTAAGTGCCTCAAAGTCCTCCCTCTCGCCCTCCGTCGGGGGGTAGCCGGTATAAACAGCCTCAAGGGTCTTCCTTATCCTGAGGTTGTATTTGCCGAACTGGTCGAACGTGATGTCCCTGCCCCAAAGTGTCGCCTCGGAGAGGTAATAAACAAATTCCTTCTGTCTGCACGACAGTCCTTCAAAGCCGTCCAGCCTGTATCTGAGCATCTGTATGTCGGCAAAGCGCTCATAGCTGCAATTGTTATTCTCCATATTTTTTTGTTTTTTAGTTGATCCGACGTCTCCCTCAAAAAAACAAAACTTCTAAAACAAGCAAAACCTTTCATTCATACAGTTTCATTTGTTTCGGAAGTTTCGTTTATCTGTCCATCTCATTATTCAATATCCGTTTATGCCTCCATGCTGTCGCCATTGCCAACCGCCTCTTCGCTGCGGATAGGCTCAGGCACCTTCATGCATCCGGGCCGAGGGGCCGAGGAGAGCTTGTACTGCCTTGGAGTCACTCCCTCGAAGCGGTAGAATGCGGCATAGAAAGACTGCCGGTTGGCAAAGCCCACCATGCTGCTGATGTCCTCCATCGTCAGCGCTGCATATTTATCGTCCTTGAGCAGCAGCATCGCCTCGGACACTCTGTATCTATTGACGAAAGTGGTGTAGTTCATGCCGAAGCGTACGTTGAGCACAGCCGACACATACCTCGTGTTCGTACCGATGTCGATAGCCAGACGCTTGGCCGAATAAGATTTCTCCTTATACATCTTCTTGTTCCCGATACAGTCCACAATCCTGTCCATCAGCATATCCATCAGTTCAGGATTGACGAGATTGAGATAGGTCACTTCCTTCTCTTTCTTCTCTCTGATATTATACTTTGCCATATACCTATTTATAAATCTTCTACCCGATTCTTCACGTCGGGTTCCTGCTACAATTCTTTTTCTTGATGCAAAGGTAATACAATTCATGTTGAGAATAAAATTATTTTATATTTTTTTTGAGATAATGTCAAATACGGTAACTACTCAGCACCCCCACAGCATAAGATAGTCAACGG
>ULRN01021487.1_pt1 | contig 17808 bp, 9 predicted proteins | sample 1955461 | NCBI WGS metagenome assembly ULRN01 (sample SAMEA4835683, study PRJEB28245) | human gut metagenome | biome: gut microbiome; material: fecal sample | place: Denmark | collected 2008 | reverse complement strand
ACAGGTATGATGCCAGTAAACATTACAAGAAATGAGGAAAGGCGGTGTGCCATAATTGCAAACTGCTGCGTTGCTTTCGGAATCCGACCTCAGTCATTTATACCAGTAAACTCCTGTCGGTCTCATTCTCAGTGCCTTGCATTTTGCCAATTCTGGCACACCTTAAAAGAGCCTGCATCCGGACGGTCGTTGGATGCAGGCCCTTTAATATTTTGATTTCAAGGTGAAACCATCTCCTTTTAATTGTTTGTACTATCTCAAGTACGGACGATTTTTTATTAACCTATCTCATTTCAATATTATACTCCAACCGGAACTCGGTTAATATCAATGGATAGAAATCCACATTCTCTCCCGGCTTTTCTTTAACGATACCGGACAACGTATAATATGCACAATGTTCATAATATTTCCGGAAATCATCCGGCAACCTTGTTGGATAATAAAAAGTACCATTATGTAATAAAAAGATGGAATCATTTCGCAGAATTATGCCAAGGGTATCAGTCATGGGGGAATAGCTGCTTTCTATCGTTTCAATTCTACGATAATGCACATCTTTTAATTCATCTATCGTTTTCAAATCCTTAAAACGATTGTCCTTTTTATCCAACTGTAAAAACATCCTGCCTAAACTTGGGTAGTATTTGTGATTGCCACGATACACGTAATTTTCATCCGGCTCGTCCGAACTACATGCCATGCCTATAACTACAAACACCATCGACAAAAGCAAGATCCACCACTTGTTATGTTTCATAGTTTTCATAATTACCTCCTTTTAAATTGTTTATACTCAGTTGTCGCTTACCCTAATCCGTATCAGATTGGCTCATTTCCAGCCAACAAATACTCCACCGCAGTAATGTAATGCTTTTATAGATATAATCCAAATTTTTAGAGCAGTTTTTGAATTTTATCCAACAGATGTTGTCTGGCTTGATTCTCCTATGAATTTAACGCTAAAATGAACAAGATGCTTTAGGATAGAAATTCACATAATACCCCAACATGAACTCGGTTAATATCAATGGATAGAAATCCACATTCTCTCCCGGCTTTTCTTTAACGATACCGGAAAACGTATAATTTGCACAACGTTTATAATGTTCCCAGAAATCATCCGGCAACCTTGTAGGATAATAAATAGTACCATTATGCAATAAAAAGATGGAATCATTTCGCAGAATTAAGCCAAGGGTATCAGTCATGGGGGAATAGCTGCTTTCTATCATCTTTTCTATATCATAACGCACATCTTTTAATTCATCTATCGTTTTCAAATCCTTAAAACGATCGTCCTTTTTATCCAACTGTAAAAACATCCTGCCTAAACTTGGGTAGTATTTGTGATTGCCACGATACACGTAATTTTCATCCGGCTCGTCCGAACTACATGCCATGCCTATAACTACAAACACCATCGACAAAAGCAAGATCCACCACTTGTTATGTTTCATAGTTTTCATAATTACCTCCATTTTAATTGTTTATACTCAGTTGTCGCTTACCCTGATCCGTATCAGATTAGCTCATTTCCAGCCAACAAATACTCCACCGCTGTAATGTAATGCTTTTATAGATATAATCCAAATTTTTAGAGCAGTTTTTTTGAATTTTATCCAACAGATGTTGTCTGGCTTGATTCTCCTATGAGTTTTTATTAAAACCGCCTTGACTCAAAAGGGATGAATCAAATAACACAGAAAATCGCAAGTTCCGTTACTTTCCCTGCAGCACTTCATACGCATAACGGCCATCCGTCGTTGTACAAGAATATATTATCATGAACACTATGGAATCCGAAGCAGTCACAGCAAAGTTAATGTTTTCCCAAAAGCGACCCTTTTCGTGCTTCTTTTCCGTCATCCGAGAGAAATATGCCATCCCAAAAGAGGAAAAGGGGAAAAGAATGCCTTGCCGCTAATATTTATAAGACAAAAGTCCTTAGATTAATTATTTTTTTGCAACTTTGAAGGCTCAAACTGGATGTCCTTTCGAGACATACGTTGTCACTAATTTTTTAACCTTTTAATTTTCTTAGTAAGAAGTAAATGAGAAAATGGAAAATTGAAGATTCAGCCGAATTGTACAACATCAAAGGTTGGGGACTGAATTATTTTTCGATTAATGACAAAGGTCATGTTGCCGTGCAGCCAAAAGCTGACGGTCCTTCTATTGATTTGGAAGAGTTGATGGAAGAGTTACAAAGCCAGGATGTAGCAGCTCCGCTCTTGCTACGCTTTCCGGATATCTTGAACAACCGTATTGAAAAGATTTCAAGCTGTTTTGACAATGCAGCCAAAGAATATGGATATACGGCAAAGAATTATGTCATTTACCCTATCAAGGTAAACCAAATGCGTCCAGTTGTCGAAGAGATTGTTAGCCATGGCAACAAATACAACATCGGACTGGAAGCAGGATCCAAACCGGAGCTTCATGCTGTCTTGTCCATTGCCAGCGACAATGATGCCATGATTGTCTGCAACGGCTACAAAGATGAAAGCTATATCGAGCTGGCCCTTCTCGCCCAAAAGATGGGCAGGAGCATTTTCTTGGTTGTCGAAAAGATGATGGAGTTAAAGACCATCGCCAACCTTGCCAAGAGGATGAATGTCATGCCTAATATCGGCATCCGCATCAAACTGGCAAGCTCCGGAAGCGGGAAGTGGGAAGAGTCCGGTGGCGATGTCAGCAAGTTCGGGCTCAACTCAAGCGAGTTGCTGGAGGCTTTGGAATTATTGGAACAGAGTGGATTGAAAGATGCCTTGAAGTTGATCCATTTCCATATCGGAAGCCAGGTGACAAACATCCGCCGCATCAAAACCGCCTTACGTGAGGCAACCCAATTCTATGTGCAGTTAAAGCAAATGGGATTTGACATCAAGTTCGTTGACATCGGCGGAGGACTTGGGGTTGACTACGACGGGACACGGTCCGCCCTCAGCGGCAACAGCATGAACTATTCAATCCAGGAATATGTCAATGATGCCGTTTCCGCATTGGCTGACGTATGCAAGAAGTTCAATTTGGAACAACCCAATATCATTACGGAGTCCGGACGTTCGTTGACCGCCCACCATTCCGTCTTGGTCATAGAAGCCCTGGCTAGCACAAGCCTGCCGGCCTGTGACGAGAATGAAGAATTACAGCCTGATGCACACGAATTGGTCCGTGAGCTATATAATTTGTGGGACAATTTGAACCAGCCACGGCTTATCGAGACTTGGCACGACACGTTGCAATGCAGGGAAGAGGCATTGGAACTGTTCAACTTAGGATTGATTGACCTCAAGACCCGCGCACATGTGGAACGGTTGTTCTGGTCCATCGCAAGAGATGTGTACGAAATGGCTGAAGCGGTGAAGCATTCCCCGGATGAACTCAAGAAAATATCCAAGATGCTCCCGGACAAGTATTTCTGCAACTTCTCCCTGTTCCAGTCGCTGCCGGACTCATGGGCCATCGACCAAATCTTCCCGGTAATGCCGCTGAGCAGATTGAATGAGCAGCCCACCAAATCCGCCACGCTCCAAGATATCACTTGCGACTCCGACGGGAAAATAGACAACTTCATCTCCACGCGCAATTTCTCTTACCATTTGCCGGTACACAAATTAAAAGAGAAAGAGCACTACTATTTGGGAGTCTTTTTGGTTGGAGCTTACCAGGAAATACTCGGGGACTTGCACAACCTGTTCGGAGACACCAACGCCGTCCATATCAAAGTGAAGGGCGACGAATATGTTATTGACAAAGTAATCGAAGGTGAAACGGTAGCCGATGTATTGGAATATGTGCAGTTCAACCCCAAACGCATGGCAAGGTCCATAGAAGTATGGGTGGCAGCTTCCGTCAAAAAAGGTATAATTTCAGCCGAAGAAGGACGGGAATTCTTGTCCAACTACCGCTCCGGACTGTATGGTTACACCTATTTAGAATGATGGTTGGAGAATCTTCATTCAAGGAATGCAAAGGAATATAAATCAGGTATCAGCATTTTTTATTACCTTTGCTTGATTTTTCATAAGACAAAATAGATTTTTATAATATGTTTGACAATCTGAGTGAACGTTTAGAGCGTTCGTTTAAGTTGCTGAAGGGTGAAGGCAAAATCACCGAAATCAATGTTGCTGAAACATTGAAAGATGTCCGTCGTGCATTGTTGGATGCCGATGTCAATTACAAAGTGGCCAAATCTTTCACCGACAGGGTAAAAGAAAAGGCTATCGGGCAAAACGTGCTTACGTCTGTCAAGCCAAGCCAGCTCATGGTGAAAATCGTACACGATGAATTGGCGACCTTGATGGGTGGAACCGCCGCAGAACTAAACATCGAAGGGCGACCAGCCATCATCTTGATGTCAGGTTTGCAAGGTTCCGGTAAGACGACATTCTCCGGTAAGTTAGCAAACATGCTTAAAACCAAACGCAACAAAAAACCTTTGTTGGTAGCTTGTGACGTTTACCGTCCTGCCGCTATCGAACAGTTGCGTGTATTGGGAGAACAAATCTCAGTTCCCGTATATTTGGAAGAGGGGAACAAGAATCCTGTCGAAATCGCCCAAAATGCCATAGCGGAAGCGAAAGCAAAAGGAAACGACGTGGTCATTGTCGATACGGCAGGACGTCTGGCAATCGATGAACAGATGATGAAGGAAATCGCAGCCATCAAAGCTGCCATCCAACCGAATGAAACCCTGTTTGTCGTTGATGCCATGACGGGCCAAGACGCAGTCAACACTGCCAAAGAGTTCAATGAACGATTGGACTTCAACGGTGTCGTATTAACCAAATTGGATGGTGATACCCGCGGTGGTGCGGCTTTATCTATCCGGACAGTCGTGGACAAACCGATCAAGTTCGTCGGCACAGGTGAAAAGATGGATGCTTTGGACATCTTCCATCCGGAACGTATGGCGGACCGTATCTTGGGAATGGGTGACATCGTCTCATTGGTAGAACGTGCCCAGGAACAATATGATGAAGAGGAAGCAAAACGCTTGCAAAAGAAGATTGCCAAGAACCAGTTTGACTTTGACGACTTCATCAACCAAATCCAACAAATCAAGAAAATGGGTAACTTGAAAGAGTTGGCATCCATGATTCCGGGTGTGGGCAAAGCCTTGAAGAATATAGACATAGACGATAACGCTTTCAAGAGCATTGAAGCGATCATCTACTCTATGACTCCGAAAGAGCGTAAGAATCCGGCAATCATCAACAGCTCGAGACGCCAACGCATTGCCAAAGGTAGCGGAACATCCATCCAGGAAGTAAACAAATTGCTGAAACAATTCGATGAAACCCGCAAAATGATGCGTATGCTGACAACAGCCAAGGCTGGCGGACGTCCTAAATTCCCATTGTTTAAATAAGACAAATCATCAGAAATATGGAAAACCGACAATACCAATTATTAGACGGAAAGGCGACTGCTGCCCAGATGAAGCAGGAGATGGCCGAAGAAGTAGCCCGTATCAAAGCTGCCGGAGGAAAAGTCCCCCACTTGGCTGCCATATTGGTAGGGCATGACGGAGGTAGCGAGACTTACGTGGCATCCAAAGTCAAAACGTGCCAGGAAATCGGATTCCAATCTTCTTTGATCAGATATGAAGAAGATGTGACGGAAGAAGAACTCCTGCGGAAAGTAGACGAATTGAACAACGACCCGGATATTGATGGTTTCATCGTGCAGTTACCTCTGCCCAAACACATTTCCGAACAGAAAGTCATCGAGGCTATCGACTACAGGAAAGACGTGGATGGATTTCATCCTATCAATGTAGGGCGTATGTCCATTGGCTTGCCTTGTTTCCTTTCAGCTACTCCTGCCGGCATCCTGCAACTATTGAAACGATACCATATCGAGACAAAAGGAAAGCATTGTGTCGTATTGGGCAGAAGCAATATTGTCGGCAAGCCCATGGCGTCGTTGATGGTGCAAAAAGCATATCCTGGCGATTGTACCGTGACTGTTTGCCATAGCCGTTCCCAGAACTTGAAGGAGATGTGCCAACAAGCCGACATCATCATCGTGGCTTTAGGTGTCCCTGAGTTTTTGAAAGGCGACATGGTCAAAGAGGGCGCAGTCATCGTGGATGTAGGGACGACCCGGGTTCCTGACGCAAGCCGTAAAAGCGGTTTCCGTCTTTGCGGGGACGTGAAGTTTGACGAAGTTGCTCCCAAATGTTCTTACATCAGTCCGGTTCCGGGCGGAGTTGGTCCAATGACCATCATTTCTTTGATGAGAAATACATTATTGGCAGGTAAAAAAGAAATCTACAAATAAACATACAAATATTTTCCGGCAAATATTTGCAGATTACAAAATAATGATTACCTTTGCACCGTCTTAAAAGATAAGAATCTTTATAGATATTAAATGGTGAATGTAGCTCAGTTGGTTAGAGCATTGGATTGTGGTTCCAAGGGTCGTGGGTTCGAGTCCCATCTTTCACCCCTTTTATTGTCAAGAAAGATTCATCCATCCAAGATATCAAATGGTGAATGTAGCTCAGTTGGTTAGAGCATTGGATTGTGGTTCCAAGGGTCGTGGGTTCGAGTCCCATCTTTCACCCCTCCTTTCATAAGAGAATATGTTTGGCATTATGTTGGCATATTCTCTTTTTTTATGGTCGGCGGTGTGCCGGAATGACACACCGCCTGCATTACCAGCCTCCGCCCAATGCCTTATACAAATAAATGATAGAAAGCCGTTCATTGCATTGCGCCTTGTTCAAACCGATTTGCGCATTCAGCAATTCACGCTGGGCATCCAACACATTCATATAACTTATCACGCCATTCATATATTGAAGTTTCGCAAGGTCCAGATACTTTCTGGCAGCCAGCTCCAACTTTTCCTGCGACAACCTTACCTCTTTCGCCTTACGGACACTAATCAGGCCATCGTTCACCTCTTTGAATGCAGATATGACATCTTTCTCGTATTTATATGCACACTGTTCATATTGAGCCTTTGCCACATTCCATTTTGCCCGGTTTTGCCCCATGGCAAATAGAGGTTGCAGCAAATTGCCCGCTAACTGCCAAGCCGGACTTTTCAACAAATTGCCCAACTCATCACTTTCAAACCCTAAATTGCCTGTCAATGCAATCCGCGGGAACATATTGGTATAGGCAATCCCGACTTTGGCATTCGCCTCTTTCAACGCCATCTCCGATTGACGGATATCCGGCCTCCTTTCCATAAGAGAAGAAGGCAAACCAACAGGCAGGGCATCCGGCAAGCAAAACTCGTTCCCGGCTTTCCTTCGTTCTATGCCATGCGTGTAATCGCCTAACAACAGTGATAAATCGCTCTCCTTTACCTGGATCTTATATTCCAAGTCGGGTATCAGCGTTTCCGTTCTCGCCAGCTCGACCAATGCCTGGTTGTATGAAGTTTCAGATGTCAATCCTCCTTCATAGCGCAATTTGGCCAAACGAGCCCCTTCCTTTCTTGCCTCCAACGTTTGGCGGACAATTGACAGCTCTTCATCCAATGCGCACAGCTCATAATATCCGGCTGCCACAGCTGCTATGATTGTCAACTTCAAAGCCCTTTGTGCTTCGACTTGCTGCATATAAGCCGCAATGCCTGTCTGGTTCGCCCAACGAAGATTCCCCCACAAATCCAATTCCCAGTTCAATGTCATCTTTGCATCAAATTCCGGTTTAGGCTTGCGGTTGTCTCCTCCATAATTGAGGACCTCTTTCCCGCCATACAACATAGCGCCGACTGAAGGGAACATCTTAGAAAAGTTGATCCGCTTGGCTGCGACCATCTCTTTGATTTTCGCTGCTGCCACTTTCATGTCCTTGTTGTTCTCCAATGCCCGTCCAACCAATTTCTGCAAAAGCGTATCTTGGTAGAGTGACTGCCAAGGAATGTCGGAGACAGATGAGTCCGCGGACGAGGTTTGCCCCGTTATTTGCTCCGGCAAATTCAAATCGGGACTTACATATTCTTTACCCACTTTACAAGAGGAAAAAGCAAACATGGCAGCCACAATCACGGAAGCTGGAAGTATTCGACGGAAACGCAACAAATAACCTATATGGAATCCCCTCCTGAGTTTGTTTACCAATACAAAAAAGAAAGGAATCAAAACAATCCCCAATGTGATGGCAAACAACATGCCAAAGAAAATACCTGTCCCTATGCTATGGCGGGAAGCTGAACCCGGACCGGTCGCCAACACCATCGGCAACATTCCCAATACAAAAGCCAAAGAGGTCATAAGGATTGGGCGGAAACGCATCTTGGCAGCATGAATGGCAGCTTCCATTGCATCAACTCCTAAATCCACTTGCACCTTGGCAAACTCAACAATCAATATGGCATTCTTTGCAGCCAGACCGATCAAGGTCACCAATCCAATCTGGAAGTAAATATCATTCTCCAATCCGGTTATCCAAATTCCAAGATATGCTCCCAAAGCGGCAATCGGCAATGAAAGGAGAACTGCAATAGGAACAATCCAACTCTCATACTGGGCAGCCAAGAAGAGGAACACAAACAAGAACACAAGAGCCATGATAAATCCAGTTTCTCCTCCAGCCTTCTTTTCCTGATAAGAAAGACCGCTCCATTCTACCGATATGTTCTCAGGCAAATGCTCCTTTGCCAATTTTTCCATTGCCGCCATTGCTTCACCCGTACTATAACCATGCGCTGCTACTGCATTTATGGATGCTGTTGTAAACATATTGAACCGTTTGATCGTACCCGGTCCCGTTGTGTATTTAGTTGTTCCAAGAGCCGTCAACGGAACCATTGTCCCTTTTTGCGTCCTTACAAAATACAATCCAAGATTATCCTTACTTGCCCTGTAAGGAGCTTCGGCTTGGATGTAAACTCGATAAATACGGTTAAACATATTGAAGTCATTCACATAGACAGAGCCAAGATAAGCCTTCATCGTAGAAAAGATATCGGCAATCGGGATTCCTAAGAATTTTGCCCTGTCCCTGTCCACATCAAAGTAAACCTGCGGGATTTCCGCCTGCAAAGCAGATGAAACGCCTTGCAATTCCGGAGCTTTGTTTGCATAATACAGGAATGTGTCTGTCGCTTGACGCAAATCACTCCACGTAGCTTCTCCTCTTGCTTCCAATTGCATTTCCAAACCACCGCTTTCCCCTAATCCGGGAATCACAGGAGGACGCAGCACATATCCCTTTATTTCAGGATAATAATACAACTCTTTGCGAACGGACTCCATGACGTCCTCCACTCCCATCTTTCCCGATTTGCGTTCTTCCCAAGGTTTCAGGATAACGGTAAAAGTCGCCCTGTTTTGGGTCGCTCCCAACCGGTTGCTGCTTCCCGTGACATTTTGCACGTAGGCAACACCAGGGAGATTGTCTAAAAAGGCAATCAGGCGATCGGAAACAGTCCGCGTGCGTTCAAGCGTCGCACCTTCCGGCAATTCCACTTCTACGGTAAAAAATCCTTGGTCCTCTTCAGGTATGAAGGAGGTCGGCAATGTCCGGTTCAGGACAAAGATGGCAATCAAAGCCATGCCGAAGCCGGCAATAATCCTTCTCGGATGCAGCATGACTCTACTGAGAATTTGGGTATAACGGCTGTTCCCCTTTTCCAACCACTCATTTATTTTCCGGAACACGATGTTCTTTGAATGTTTGGTCGGCCGCAGAAGGAGGGCACACATGGCTGGACTCAATGTCAGCGCAACAACTGTGGATATCAATACGGAAACGACAATCGTCACCGAGAACTGACGGTAAAGCTGGCCCGTGATTCCGCCCAAAAAGCTGACCGGGACAAACACGGCTGCCAACACCAATGAAGTCGCTATCAAAGCCCCGCTCAATTCTCCCATCGCACGATGAGTGGCTTCACGTACAGATATTTTCTCTTCGTTGATGATTCTCTCGACATTCTCTACTACAACAATGGCATCGTCAACCACTATGCCAATGGCCAAAATCAAGCCTAACAAAGTAAGCATGTTCAAAGAAAAGCCCATGATCAGCATGAAACCAAATGTGCCGATCAAAGAGATGGGAACAGCGATGGTCGGAATCAAAGCCGCGCGCCAGTTCTGCAAAGAGAGGAACACAACCAAGATGACAAGGAATAAAGCTTCAAACAAAGTTTTATAAACTTCATGCACGGATTGGGAAATATATTCCGTCATATCAAACGGGAAGTTATATTCTACTCCATCCGGGAAATTCTTGCTTATTTCTGCCACGGCTGCACGCACATTCTCTGCCACCTCCAAAGCATTCGCTCCCGGCAACATATAAATAGACAAGATGGCTGCATTCTTTCCATTGATGCCGCTTTCTGTTGAATAGGACGACGCTTCCAAGGAGACTCTTGCCACATCACGCATACGCACAATCGAACCGTCCGAATTGGCACGTATCACAATATTCTCAAACTCCTCAACGGTGGAAAGACGGCCGGACGCTGTAACGGGCATGGTCACATCCACATCCAATATAGGCTGCTTGCCGAATTCACCGGCGGCAGACTCCCTGTTCTGGTCTTTCAACGCATCCTGCAAATCTTTAACGGTCAATCCCATGTCCGCCAAACGATCCGGATAAACCCATATCTGCATTCCATAATAACGGCTTCCGACATTGGACACACGACCCACTCCCGGTATTCTCCTAATCACATCCAAGACATTGATGGTCGCAAAATTACTCAAGTATATTTCATCAAACTTGGGATCATCCGACATAAGTGTCAATGTCATCAATTGGCTGGGTGATTGTTTCTCTATCGAAATACCATTCTGAACCACCTCTGCCGGCAAACGGCTCTCTGCTAATTTAATTCTGTTCTGCACCTCGACTGCCGACAAATCCGGATCGGCAGACACGTCGAATGTCACCGTTATGTTCAAGTTACCTGAATTGGAACAGTTGCTTTGCATATAAATCATTCCCGGAGTACCGTTCAACTCCTGTTCAATCGGAGTTGCCACAGCTTGTGACACTGTCAATGCGTTGGCTCCCGGATAATTGGCATTTATCTTCACTACAGGCGGAGTTATCTGCGGATACTGCTCCACAGGCAACATGACCAATCCGACTATTCCTATTATGATTATCACTAACGAAAGAACTGTGGAAAAGACCGGACGATCAATAAAAAATCCTGGTTTCATATATTATTCCTCCTCTTTTTCTCTTAATAACTGAATCGCTTTATCATCATAGGAAGAAACCGGGTGTACTTTCATATTTGGCACCAATTTGTGATATCCTTCAACAACGACCCTTTCGCTTTCTCCCAATCCCCTCTCTATCACAACGGAGTTCTCGACCTCCGGACCTATTTGCACAAATCGTTTTTCAGCTACATCATCCCTGCGTATCACATAAATGAAAGCTCCTCCCTTTTCTACGGACAAAGCCTTGCGCGGAACAACTATTGCCCTTTCCCGCACATCCAACAAAAGTTTCACCCTTGTTGACTGACCAGGCAACAGTTTCCGGTTGGGGTTGGGAAGGATGGCACGCACCGTAAATGTTCCGGTACTTGGATTAACCGACGGGTCTGCAAAATCCACAATTCCTTTTATCGGATATTCCGTATTGTCTGCCAAAGTCACTGTCACTGTCGGTTGCCATGAACGTGTCGTATCCCGTTCTCCAAACTTTACATTCCTACGTTCCGCCCTTAAATAATCCAACGCCGTCATCTTAAACTCCACTTTGACAGTATCGCTCTTCACCACCACTGCCAATTTGGATTTCCGTGCCGGACCAACCAATGTTCCTACGTCAGCAAGACGTTCACTGATGTATCCTGTAATAGGAGAAGTGACACGAGTATAACTTAATTCCAAATTGGCTTGTTCCAAATCAGCCTCGCTCATCGCTATATCCGCCTCCGCATTCTCCTTGGCGGCAATGGCATTATCCAAATCCAATTGGCTGGCGGCATGCTGTTCGTACAACGGAGTCAAACGCTCCACGTCCCTTGCCGCTTTTGCTGCTTGCACTTGATTCTTTTTCAACTGAGCTTTTGCCTTCGCCGCTTTCGCTTTATATAATGCAGGGCTGATAATAAACAAAGGATCCCCTTGATGAACCATTTTTCCCTCTTCAAACAACAAACTTTCCAAATAACCTTCTACTCTGGCATGAATCTCCACGAAACTTTCTGCTTTAATGCTGCCCACATATTCTCCGTAAATCTGCATGTCCTTCTTGACGGGTTTGTCTACAATGACTATCGGTAACTGCTTTTCTTCTTTCTTTTTGCAACTTACCAAAACCATTCCACAACAAAACAGCATAAATAAGCTCCACAATCTTTTGAATGAAAAATTCATTCGAGTCATCCTCTCCATACTTTTTATATTATAATTTCACAATCTATAATTGACTTATATGAATGAAAGAACCGTACCAAAAGCCCATTTCTTTTGTTAAAAGCAGTTACATATATCTTTTACAGTCCCTTCTGCCGCACATTGTGCGGAGTCATGGGAAAACAGAAATGGGGAAAAGGATGTGGAAAATGTAGAATTCTTCCACAAAGCCAAGCGCAACCTCTCCCCATGAATGAGAGTAACAAGACAAACTATAAAGGGCTGCATCAAAACATCCGTTTTGACACAACCCCTTTATTATCTATAAGATACTTTATCTATCACTTACAATCAAAGACCTTGACCGTGGCAATTCTTATATTTTTTACCGCTTCCACAAGGACAAGGATCATTTCTTCCTACGCGCTTCTCCGAGCGAATCGGCTCACGAGTCACATGGGATTCCCCACCATCCATGCCCGGTTTCTCTGCACGGTAGCGGCTCATGTCCTCACGTTCTTCTTCTTTCGCCTGTTCAATCTGGATACGCTGGCGTTCCTCGGCTGCTGCCTGGATAGCGGCTGCTTGCTGAGCCAAAGCTTGAGCTTGCATAGCTGCACGGCGAGCTTCTATCTCTTTGCGTTCTTCTTCTGACACCTCACGAACTGGTATCTGTCCACGCATCAAGATAGCAACCGTCTTGCGGTTCATCGTATCGACCATGTTCTTGAACAAATTATAAGATTCCAACTTGTAAATCAAGAGTGGATCTTTATGTTCGTAGCTGGCATTCTGTACGGAATGGCGCAATTCGTCCATTTCACGCAAATGCTCTTTCCAAGCTTCGTCAATTGTATGCAGGACGATTGATTTCTGGAAAGACTTCACGATAATCTTGCAATCAGTGTCGTATGCCTCTTTCAAATTACAAGAGATATTGTACATTCGTTTGCCGTCAGTAATAGGAATCATGATGTTTTCATACATCGCTCCTTGGTTTTCAAACACCTGCTTGATGACAGGAGAAGCAACCTGCGACATACGATCCATACGTTGTTTGTAAGCCTTCAATGCAACATCGAACAACTTATCTCCCAACTCTGCCTGCTTCATTGACTTGAATTCATCTTCCGTGAACGGAGCCTCCAAAGCGAATGTCTTGAACAATTCCAATTTGAAACCTTCATAATCCAAGGTGTCGGCGAACTGCTCTGCAATGGCAAGAGAAGTATCATAAATCGTATTCAACACGTCCAAACCGATGCGTTCACCCATCAAGGCATGGCGACGGCGAGTGTAAACCACGTTACGTTGTGAGTTCATCACGTCATCATATTCCAACAAGCGTTTACGGATGCCGAAGTTATTTTCTTCCACCTTCTTCTGGGCACGTTCCACAGACTTGCTCAACATGGAGTGTTCCAATACTTCACCCTCTTTGAAGCCCAACTTGTCCATCAAGCCTGCAATCTTTTCAGAAGCGAACAAACGCATCAAGTTATCTTCCAAAGAGACAAAGAATACGGAAGAACCCGGGTCTCCTTGACGACCGGCACGACCACGCAACTGACGGTCTACACGGCGGCTTTCATGACGTTCCGTACCGATGATGGCCAAACCGCCGGCTGCTTTTACCTCCGGACTCAACTTGATGTCGGTACCACGACCTGCCATGTTGGTAGCAATGGTAACCGTACTGCTCTGACCTGCCAATGCAACGATTTCTGCCTCCTTCTGGTGCAACTTCGCATTCAAGACGTTGTGTTTAATCTTTCGAAGTGTAAGCATACGGCTCAACAATTCTGAAATTTCAACCGAAGTAGTACCGACCAATACCGGACGGCCTGCTTGTGTCAACTGGACGATTTCCTCGATTACGGCAGAATATTTCTCACGTTTCGTTTTATAGATACGGTCGTTCATATCAATACGGGCAATCGGACGGTTTGTCGGGATGACAACCACATCCAATTTGTAGATATCCCAGAATTCACCTGCTTCAGTTTCAGCTGTACCGGTCATACCAGACAACTTATGGTACATACGGAAATAGTTCTGCAAAGTGATGGTTGCGAATGTTTGTGTCGCAGCTTCTACCTTCACACGCTCTTTTGCTTCGATGGCTTGGTGCAAACCGTCTGAATAACGGCGACCATCCATGATACGACCTGTCTGCTCATCGACAATCATAACCTTGTTGTCCATGACAACGTATTCATCGTCCTTTTCAAACAAAGTATAAGCCTTCAACAACTGGTTGATAGTGTGGACACGTTCGCTCTTGACAGAGTAGTTTGCCAAGATTTGGTCTTTCTTAGCCTGCTTCTCTTCATCTGTTCCTTGGAAATGATCCAATTGGGAAAGTTCGGTTGCAATATCCGGCAACACGAAGAATTGAGGGTCGTCTGAGCTACCTGTCAACAAATCGATACCTTTATCAGTCAATTCAACGCTATTGTTCTTTTCGTCGATAACCAAATAAAGCTCATCGGTTGCCTCGTGCATGTGGCGCATATTCTCGGACATGAAGTATTCTTCAGTCTTCAACATCTGTGCCTTCACACCCGGTTCGCTCAAGAACTTAATCAAAGCCTTGCTTTTCGGGAAACCTTTATAAGTACGATATAATTGGATGTTACCTTCTTCCACCTCTTTCGGATCGCTGCTTGCCATCTTCTTTTTCGCTTCAATCAAGAGCTTCTGGCAAAGGTCCTTCTGCGCATTGACAACGATTTCCACATTCGGGCGGAACAATTCAAACAATTGTTCTTCTCCTCTTGGAATCGGACCGGAAATAATCAACGGGGTACGAGCATCGTCAATCAATACAGAGTCCACCTCATCGACAATTGCATAGTTATGTTTACGCTGTACCAAATCCTTCGGGCTGGTAGCCATGTTGTCACGCAAGTAGTCGAAACCGAACTCGTTGTTCGTACCGAATGTGATGTCCGCCATATAAGCACGGCGGCGAGCATCCGAGTTAGGCTGATGCTTGTCAATACAATCCACAGACAAACCGTGGAACATATACAACGGACCCATCCATTCCGAGTCACGTTTAGACAAATAATCGTTGACAGTAACGACATGCACACCGTTACGAGTCAAAGCATTCAAGAATACCGGCAAGGTAGCCACCAAAGTCTTACCTTCACCTGTTGCCATTTCTGCGATTTTACCTTTGTGCAAAACGACACCACCGAACAACTGTACATCATAATGCACCATGTTCCAAGTTATCTCGCTACCTCCGGCCATCCAATGGTTGGCATAAATAGCTTTGTCGTCTTCAATTCTAACGAAGTCGAAACGTGCAGCCAAATCACGGTCAAAATCATTGGCAGTAACAACAACTTCAGGATTTTCAGTAAAACGGCGGGCAGTATCTTTCATGATGGCGAAAACTTCCGGAAGAACCTCTTCCAAGACAACCTCCATCTTGTCTGTTATCTCTTTTTCAATCTTGTCTACTTCAGCCCAGATAGCTTCGCGTTCTTCCAGCTCTTTGTTATCAATACCTTCACGCAATTTGTCTACTTTGGCACGTTCTTCAGCCACATAATCCTGGATGTGCTGCTTGATGTCATCTACTTTTTTACGCAATTCATCGTTAGACAACTGCTGAATAGACGGATAAACGGCTTTGATTTTCTCTACATACGGAGTAATCTCTTTTAAGTCACGCTGGGACTTATTACCGAACAACTTCGTCAAAAACTCATTAAAACCCATAATTTATCAAATTGGCGGTGTATCGCTTTTCCCAGTTTTTATAGCAATGACACCGGATGGTTACTACTTTTTTTAAAAATATTCCGAGGATGCATCGTTTATCTTAACGATTCTGCACCATCTCTAAAAGAGGTAAAGTCTGAGAAGCGTTCGGAGGCCTGATTCTCAAGATATAGGTCACCGTCGGTGCAATTTCGGACGCTTTCACATCCCGATAAATCCGCTCCGGCTTAATCCCATTCCCTAAGAATACCAAAGGTGTTATAACGGCATTATTTCGTATGATCTTTACTTTCTCTTTCGGATTGTCATAATTGATTTTCCAGCCCGGCTGCAACTCGATAATCAAATCACCTCGTCCCAAATGATGGGTTCCTTCACGGAATTTGGCTGTTCCTTCGTTCCAATCCCCAAATATCAAGCTATTGTCGGTCGTCACATGTTGCACGCCACTGAACTCTTTCAAGAACGCAGCCGCCTTGTTTTGGAAATCCGCCAAATCCAATTTGGCATCTTCTATCGCTTTCTTGTTTAAATAGATTTGGTTGTTATAATACCCCTTCACCCAATTGGTCTGCTGTCCGTACAATGCCATCAAGTACATGTTCAGCAATGCGACACAACGCTTGGGATGAAACTCACCTCCGGCAATATAAGAATCCAAATCCTGAGAATACTCTTCTTCACTCTTATAATACCCTGAACCGGTGAAAACAACTAAAGTCTTGGACAAGCCTACTTTTTTGTCGATGGCATCTAAAAGCTGCTCGATATCTTTATCCAACTGGCAATAAGTATCCTGCACTTCATAAGAATACTCTTTGTTCATATTGCCCCGGTAATTGCCCGCATAATATGTCACCGACAACATATCCGGGCAGGCACGTGTGCCGAATCCGGCATATTCCAAGAACTGCAAAGCCAAACGGTTCACCTCCTTGTTGACAAACGGAGTCGTCTTTAAATTGGGATAGCAATTCAGCTCTTTTTCACTGAATGTATATTTGAAAGGAAGTTCGTCCAAGACATACGGGAAGGCTTTCATCTTTTCCAATCCCAGTGTGGGAGTCCACACCATCTTGTTCAAACGTGCAGACAGGGATTCCGTCCCGCTGTTATAACGGTCAACATACCAAGGAACACTCTTATAATAGGTAGTGGTCGCCCATTTTCCATTGGTATTATCTATCCAAAACGCACCATTTGCAGCGTGTCCGGCTGCCAAAATCGCAGCTTCCGGATTAGGGGCAATCGAATAGACATCACTTCTTCCCTTAGAAGCAATCTTCAACTCATCACCGATGGTTGAACTATACAAGGCTTTAGGAGAATAATTGTCTTTGGTATAATTGCCCAAATAAGATGGGTCGTAAAGGATAGAGGTCTCCTTCTCATTGTCAAAATCATACCGTTTACCAGACGATATGCCGTTAAAGCAAGGGTTGGAGCCTGTAAAGAGCGTAGCAAAAGCTGTCGCCTCGTCCACATTGGAAAACTCGAAATGGATATTCGAATAGACTTTACCGTCATTCAACAAACGTTTAAAGCCCCGTTCACCTAACGTATTATAAAAGTACTCGATATAATCTCCCCGCAACTGGTCTACTGTAATGCAAACCACCAGCTTGGGAACTTGCTGCTGAGCCTCTATATTGGTTACCGCCAATATGGCAATCAACGAAGATAATATTTTCCGTACTTTCTTATCCATTTATTATTTACTTACATTAGTGTCCCGTTAAAATCGGGACCAGTTAAATATT
>ULRN01031867.1_pt1 | contig 18029 bp, 13 predicted proteins | sample 1955461 | NCBI WGS metagenome assembly ULRN01 (sample SAMEA4835683, study PRJEB28245) | human gut metagenome | biome: gut microbiome; material: fecal sample | place: Denmark | collected 2008 | reverse complement strand
AAAGCAAATGTTTCGCAAACAAACCCCTCGACACAGGATCGCCTCCCGCCAACATACCGATATAGGTTCCCATCACCGTTCCGGCTATTGTCCCCATCCCGGAAACCATTACCAGGAATATTTCCGACCGGTTCATCGCCGGCAGATAATTTTTGATCAGAACAGGCGATTCCGTCATTCCTAAAAACACATTGCCCGACGTAACCAATCCTTCGGCTCCGGAGATGTTCATGAAACGCCGCAATACCCAGGAAAAGCCCCCCACTACACGTTGGATAATTCCCCAGTAATAAAACAGAGAAACCAAGGCTGAGAAGAAAATCACCACTGGAAGCGAGTTCAACAAAAAGATAAATCCTTCACTTTTGGTCACCAACGGTCCCAAAAGAAAAGCAACTCCTGACTGGGTAAAATCCATCAACTTGATGAATGCCTTCCCTATCCATTCCAGAACAGTCCCGGCTGCCGGGACGTACAATACGATAAGGGCAAAGACGAGCTGCATAAACAATCCCCCGCCCACCAGTTTCCAATCGATCCGTTTCCGGTCGTAGCTCATCAAGTAAGCAATTCCCAAAACCGTAGCAATTCCTAAGATACCACGCAGAAAAGATTCAATACTCAAACCGAATTGTTGTTCTATCATTTGGCTCCGTCCTCCTCTTCACGACGCCGGATTTCATCCTTGTACATCTTTGCATATTCATAATTCTCATCAGCGATCGCATCGTCCAGGCGCTCCAACAATTCATCGGCCTCCAAAAGAGAAAGCCATTTTTTCAGTTGGGCTTCATCATGTATTTCCTCCGGCTCTAAATATAGAAAAGAATCATCATCATCGTCTTTCTCTTCTGCCGCATCATCAAGCACGACTCCACATTCGCGGACGATCTCAGGAGTCGTATAGATATCGCATTTCACGCGCAAAGCGATGCCGATAGCATCGGAAGTACGTGAATCCAAGCGAATCTGTTTGATTCCATCATCAAAAAGCAATTCGGAATAAAACACGCCATCTTCAAATTTATAAATGAAAACCTCACACAAACGAACCCCAAATGCCTGTGCAAAGGTTGCAAACAAATCATGCGTCAAAGGGCGAGGAGGCGTGATACGCTCCAAAGCGATCGCGATAGACTGGGCTTCCGACGTTCCGACAATGATAGGTATGCGGCGAACGCCCTCTTCTTCTGCCAGAATCAAGGCATAAGCACCTGATTGTATCTGGCTGTTCGTTAAACCTTGCACCCGTAGTTTTATTCTTGTATCCACACTATTTAGTTTTTTAGTCAGTTCACAAAAGTAATATTATTTCGGAATCTTAAAAACATTCGAAAGGAAAGAAAAGTACAAACGGCTTGAAAAAAGAAAAGGTTGTCATCACGACAACCAATCTTCATTGCTAACCTTAAATCTAATACCATGAAAAACACAGTGCAAATATATAGACTTTATGTTATTCAGCATAGTTTTACAGCAGAATATTTAAGTTTTTAGCATTATTTTAATCTGCACACATTCTGTTTAAAGGTGGTTAACAGTTTGTTGCCGTTCTAAATAGTTTTCCACCTGATCGAATGTCACATCTTTCAAGACTACTTTCTTATCCTTGTCCAGCAGATAGAGGGTAGGTATTGCCTTCAGATCATATATTTCATCATTTTTCAGGCTCACCGCACTGTCATAAGAATTGATCCAATCTGCAGGCATATAAGAAATATGGTTTCTCCATGCCTCCATATCTTCATCCGGGTAGACGGCCAAGATTTTAAGTTTGTTATTCTTGCTCCACTCCGCCACAAGCGGTGAAGCTGCCAGCCGGTCCGTGATTTCCTTACAGGCTTGACAATCCGGATTATAGAAAAACAAGAGCAGATAATCGGCTTTCGTGCGATACAAAGTTTCTTCCCTTCCGTCCGCCAGCGTGTACGTGAAATCTGCCGCCGGTTCTCCCACCCTGTTTTTAAGGGCCAATTCGAGCAAATGAGCCGGACGTATCTTGTTTACATCATCCAAGACCGGAACTTCCAAAATCGCTTCCAACACATAGATGAACAAAGACTCGTCTCGCATAGGCGAATTCGGATCATAGAGATATTTCTCATATATACCGGCAAAATAGACAAACATCGAACTGTCGGCAGACGCCCTATTCATCATATCCTTGACGGAAGAAGAGGCTGCTTTTGGCGGGACAGATTTTATCAGATCGATATAATCGGAAGTCGCCTGCTCCGTAATTTCCGGAAGATGGATCAGGGTGGTATCCGTAAAATCAAACTTATCCCAATAATGTTTTACCAGGTAAACGGCACGTTCTTCCGGCTCAGTAATGACACTGGGGATAGAAACCATCTGAAAAGTACGTTCATGAGTGTTTCCTGTTTCTGTTTTTTTCACCTCCTGCCCATTACAGGCGCCAAAGATGAAAGTAAAAGATAATAGGCAAAGTATTCTTATCCTCATCATATCTTGTTTTTTATTCCATACAAAGATATGATTTATCAGCAATTAAAAAGCCGGAGAAATAAACAATTAACGGTCTGATCCATAAAAGTAAGAGGTTATCCGAAAACCGGCGGGCTCATTCAGAAAAAAAATGCCGGTGTCCTATAGATAACCTCTTACAAGCTACAGGTTGAAATTCGAAGTCCTTATATTTTTTACCTTATCGATAAATCAAAATAAATTATAGTTCGTCCGCAAGACTTTAAATTCAGTCCGACGGTTTATCTGGTCTGCTATCTCCTGTTGTTCAGGTGTCAGTTTTTCAATGAATTCTTCGGTCAGGACATCTCCTTCGTTCAGGAAATCATAATTCTTGGCCATCTTCTTATTGATTGTTTTAGGGACGCTTTCGCCATACCCTTTAGCCTCAAGCCGGTCTTGGGCGATTCCCCCGGCAATCAGATAGTCGACAACCGATTGCGCCCGTCGTTGCGCCAAGCGTTCGTTATACTGTTCCGAACCTTTGCGGTCGGTATGTGCTCCCAATTCGATCGTCACGTTCGGATTGTCGTTCAGCATCTTGATCATTTCGTCCAACGCCTTCTTTGATTCCGGACGCAAAGTCGCCTTGTCGAAATCATAGAAAATATTTTCGATCACGACAGGTTTACTGATCGGGGAAAGGAAAAAGTCCACTATATATGTTTCGTTCTTCTCCTCCGGCCCTGTTTTCAGCTCAAAATTCTGATTCAAATATCCACGTGCGCTTGCCATCATCACATAGCGGATATCACGTTCCAGTTCAACCTTGTACTTACCGTCTTTCTTTGCCAACACTTTTTCGTTCAGACCGTCCCGACCGACAATGCGGACCGTTGCGTCTTCTATCGGGTTCTCGTCTACATCGGAGACGATGCCTTCGATAAAGATGGTGATAACCGGCAGTTCAAAAGAATACAAATGGTCATATCCACGCGCATCATTGCGGTTGGAACTGAAAAAACCACTTTCTTTATCACCGGCAAACGTGATGCCGAAATCATCACCGGCAGAATTGATCGGCGCTTTCATATTCTCGACGTTCCACTTGCCCGTACTGTCCAAGGTCGCTTTGAAAAGGTCCAGTCCTCCCATTCCCGGATGACCGTCGGAAGCAAAATAGAGTGTTACGGAATCCCGCACGTAAGGGAACATCTCGTCGCCCGGCGTATTGATGTCCGGTCCCAGATTCTCCATCGGACCGAAGTCGTTCCCCATGACACGCGCCCGAAACAGGTCTTTGCCTCCATAACCGCCTACGGCATCCGAGACAAAATACAGATACTTGCCGTCCGGCGATATAGAAGGATGGCCGAGAGCCGTCACCGAATCTTTTACGATATTCGCTCTGGTTCCCTTTCCCCATTTGGCACTGCTACGGGAAGATACATAGATTTCAGAAGTACGCGGTCCTTCCGGGTCCTGCGCACAATAAGTATAGTACATCGTATTTCCGTCTTTGGAGAAAGAAGGTGTCCCTTCGTCGAACTCGGTATTCACTTCGTCTTCCAGTTCTACGGGCGCTTGCCAAGCACCGGTTTCATCCTGTTTGACCAGAAAGAAATCGTTATTCCGCTGTCCGGTGATCGCACTGTTGGTCTCTTCCTTATCTTTCCCGGCTCCTTTAGGCGTACGGGAGGAGGCGAAATACAACTGGTCGTACTTCTCACCATACAACATCGGGCTGAACTCGGAACGGCGGGAGTTGAACTTTTCCATCCGCCTCACCGTATAGCGGGTCGGCGCCTGTTTCCATTTTACGGCCTCCTCACAACCGGCCACTCCATTAAAAGCCAACACGCTGCCCGGCTCTGCCAACAGGTAGTCATTGTAATATTTGATTGCCTCCCCATAACGTCCGCTCTTCTGGTACATCTGTCCCAGACGGAGATTTACGATACTGTCCGGATATTTATACCTGAGCGCATTCATATAAGCGCTGGTCGCACGCGGCGTATTGTTGATCAAACGGTTGCATTCTGCCATCCGGAATGCGATATATCCACGCAGATCGCGCTTGGCAGGAGGAGTCTTCGTATAGACTTTCCTGTAAATGGCCGCCGCTTCAAAATATTCACCGATACGCTGTTTCTCTTCCGCATCGCTCAACTTCGCTGATTTACAGGAATACAGAAAAGACGCAACCAACAACAGGAACAAATATGGGGTAAGTTGTCTCATTTGCTATAATCTATGTTTTATATAAACAGGATTATGTACGATTTATTGTATGAGCATTACAGCAATAGCGAGCTGTCCCCATAACTCAAAAAACGGAAATCATGCTCCAAGGCATAATCATAAATATTTTTCCAGTCTCCCTTCACAAAAGCGGATATCAGCAACAGCAAGGTGCTTTTCGGCTGATGGAAATTGGTAACAATGCCACGTACAATCTTAAACTCATAGCCCGGAGCAATAATAATCCGGGTAGCCGTCACCAACTTGTCCGCCTGGTGCCGGTCCAAATAATCCAGGATATTTTGCAACGCTTCATCTGCCGTCAACCTGTTATTCGCCTCTTCGTAAGGCATCCACTGCTTGACGATCAGCTCCTCGGCTGTGGCATCCGGGTTCGAAGCCAACGTGACACCCATATAATAGAGGCTTTCGAGCGTACGGACCGAAGTCGTGCCGACTGCAATAATCTTACCGAGGTTATTCTTGATCCGTTCGATCGAACTCCTGCGTACGGAGATAAATTCTGTATGCATCTCATGTCCTTCGATCGTCTCGCTTTTCACTGGCTTGAACGTCCCGGCCCCGACATGGAGCGTCAATTCTTCCCGTCCGATCCCCCGCGCATCGATAGCGGCCAGGACTTCCGGTGTAAAATGCAAACCTGCCGTCGGCGCGGCAACCGAACCTTTTACTTTGGAGTAAACCGTCTGGTAGGTCTGCAAATCGCTTTTTTCTGTCTCGCGGTTCAAATAAGGCGGAATCGGCAATACACCCGCCGCATCCAGCAGATCGGCAAACGTGCAAGTCGGATGATCCCATGTGAACTCGATGAGGTGGCTGTCCCCGCAAGTCTGCAATTTTTCAGCCTTCAGTATGACAGTCTCACCGTTGAGCTGCACCTCCTTCTTCAAAACTCCTTCTTTCCATTTCTTCAGGTTACCGACCAGGCAAGTCCAGCGGCAACGCTCGGTCTGCTGGAAAACCAAAGCATAATCATGTGGCTCGACCGGTTCCAGGCAGAAAATCTCGATCCTCGCACCTGTCTCTTTCTGAAACAGAAGACGCGCCTGGATCACCCGTGTATTATTGAATACCATCAGGGAACCTTCCGGCAGGTAATCCGTAATATGCTTGAAAATGCTTTCGCTGACTTTTCCTTCCTTATATAATAAGAGTTTCGACTCATCCCGTTTGGATAACGGGAATTTGGCGATCCGCTCGTCAGGAAGCGGATAATCAAATTCTTCAATGCGTATCTGTTGCGTCTTTGTTGTCATGACTTTTGCTATTACAGGTTCTTTTTACCGAACCGGATTGCAAAAGTACAAATTTATAGGTAAAAAGCATCAGAAAACACGAACAAGAATCCGGCCTCCGGATTTATCAAAATGTCACTACCACCCCATCAAAATCGGATTAGTAGTGCATGTTTTTGGAATTAGTATAGCGGGTAATATTTTTTAACATTTCATATTATCATGTTTTACCCAATAAATATGGCAATATGATATGCTGGTGCTTCCTATAAAAAACGTGATAGGCAAATCAATCAGCCGAAACTGGATTAGTCACTGAATTTTACTACTTTTGTGGCAAATAACAAAAGTAAATCGAATTATGAGTAACATAAAAGTAGGAGACAAAGTGCGTTTCCTGAACAGCACCGGTGGAGGTGTCGTTCGCAGTTTCAAAGGAAAAGACCAGGTTTTGGTGGAAGATGAAGACGGGTTCGAAGTGCCGGCGCTGATCCGCGAATGTGTAGTCGTAGGAGACAGCGAGATGCAGGTACACAGCTCCCGGCGTTCACCGCTCCCTTCCGCGACACAGGCGCCCGCCCCACAACCTAAGAAACCGGAGCCTCAACCCGAAGAGGAAAAGGTTACGGAGACCGCAGAAGGCGAACGACTGAACATATACCTGGCTTACCTCCCGATAGAACCGGCCAAAGTGATGCAGGGAAGCGGCTACGAAACCTATTTCATCAACGACAGCAATTACTATCTGTTCTTCAATTACATGAACCGCCAGAACAACAGCTGGATCAGCCGCTACAATGGCATTGTGGAACCGAATACACAGATTTTCCTGGAAGAATTCGGCAAAGAAGAGCTGAACGACCTGGAACGTATCTGCGTGCAACTGATCGCTTTCAAAAAAGACAAACCATTTTCATTGAAGAACGCCATTTCGGTAGAGCTCCATCTCGATACGGTCAAATTCTATAAGCAACACTGCTTCATGGAAAACGATTTCTTCGATGAAGATGCAATGGTCTACCCGATCGTGCGCCAGGACATTCCCGAAAAAGAATTGCTGATTTCCGCTGCCGAACTCCAGGAAGCCATGCAGCAGAAGGTACGCGAAGACCGTCGCGTTCCCCAAACGATCGTCAAGAAGAAAGCGACCGACAGCTCGATTTTGGAAGTGGACCTGCATATCACGGAGTTGTTGGACAATACCAACGGGCTGAGCAATGCGGACATGCTGAACTATCAGTTGGAAAAATTCCATGAAGTACTTGCCAAATATGCAGCCAACAAAGGACAAAAAATCGTCTTTATCCACGGTAAAGGCGATGGAGTACTGCGCAAGGCGATCGAGAAAGAATTGAAAACAAGATACAAACAACATTATTACCAAGATGCTTCCTTCCGCGAATACGGCTTCGGGGCAACGATGGTAACGATTAAATAAATTGTCAATTGTCAAGTATCCCTTATGGCAACTGAAATAGAAAGAAAATTTCTTGTGAAAGGCGACTTCAGCCGGCAAGTGACCTCTGCACAACGTATCGTGCAAGGGTATATCTGCTCACAACCCGGACGGACGGTGCGGATACGTATCCGGGGCGAAGAAGGATTCCTCACGATCAAGGGCGCATCGGACGAAAAAGGGTTGAGCCGCTACGAGTTCGAACAGAAGATACCATTGGCGGATGCGGAAGAGCTGCTGAAACTGTGCGAACCCGGAGCCATCGACAAAGTGCGCAATCTGGTTCCTGTCGGGAAACACACCTGGGAAGTCGACGTCTTCCATGGCGACAATGAAGGATTGGTCTTAGCGGAAATCGAATTGGCTTCCGAGGACGAACCTTTTGAACGGCCCGACTGGATCGGACAGGAGGTCAGCGGAGATCGTCGTTACTACAACTCGATGTTGACAAAACGCCCGTATAAACAATGGTGAGATTTATGATTTCAGATTTATGATTTATGAAGAAGATAAAGCCATAAACCTGAAATCATAAATCTGAAAAATCATAAATCATAATTCATAAATAATAAATCAATGAAGAGACTCATCATCTCCCTCGCGGCAGCCATCCTGTCGCTACCGGCAGTAGCCGATGAAGGCATGTGGTTGCTGCCTTTGCTGAAAGGACAAAAGTTTCCGGAAATGCAAGCCTTAGGACTTAAATTGCAGGATTACGATATCTACAGCCCCGACTCGGCTTCCTTGAAAGATGCCGTTGTCATATTCGGAGGCGGCTGTACGGGCGAAATCGTTTCGCCGGAAGGCCTGCTCCTGACCAACCACCATTGCGGCTACAGTTGCATCCAACGCCACAGCACGCTGGAACATGACTACCTGACAGACGGCTTTTGGGCTATGTCGCGCGAACAGGAACTTCCGAATCCCGGCATGACCGTCACTTTCATCGACAAAATAGAGGATGTGACCGACTATGTGAAAAAGGAACTGGAAAAAGACACCGATCCCAACAGTATGAACTTCCTCTCTCCTAAATTTCTGAACGGGCTGGCTAAAGCAAAAGCCGGAGAAAAGTTCCTGCAGGACAATCCGGGCACGGAAGTCGAGATTAAGGCGTTCTACGGTGGCAACCAGTATTTCATGTTCACAAAGAAAATCTATTCCGATGTCCGCCTGGTAGGAGCTCCTCCCTCGTCGATCGGGAAGTTCGGCGCAGACACCGACAACTGGATGTGGCCGCGCCATACGGGCGACTTCTCCGTCTTCCGTGTCTATGCCGATGCAAACGGCAATCCGGCCCCCTACTCTGACAAGAATGTTCCGCTTCGCCCGAAACGCTGGTTCAAGATTTCATTGAAAGGCGTCCAGGAAAACGACTATGTCATGATGATGGGATTTCCCGGCCGTACCAATAAATACTACACATCCTGGGAGGTGGCGGAACGCCGCGACATCGACAACACGGTCCGCATCCACATCCGCGACTTGCGCCAGAAAGTCATGCTGGACGAGATGTTGAAAGACCCGGCTGTCCGGATCCAGTACGCCAGCAAATATGCAGGCTCGACAAATGCATACAAAAACGCGATCGGCAGCAACTGGGCCATTAAAAAGCGCAATTTCGAACAAGTGAAAAAGGAAGAACAGGACAAACTGATCGCCTGGTCCAACAAAATGTGCGAACCGAGCTATCCCGACGCCCTGATGGCGCTCGAACAGATCGTATCAGACCGCAAAGACCTGCGTTTCCGCAGTTGGATGCTGGACGAAGCGATCCTGCGAGGAATCGAGTTCACAAGTGTGCCGACTCAAACGGATGCAGTCATAGAAGCCTTGAAAGGAAAAGACAAAAAAGCGCAGCAGGAACAGCTCCGGCTGTTGGAACGGGCTTATCATGGGTTTGCCAACAGCAATTACTCGGCCGACGTAGACAAGAAAATCGCCAAAGTGATGCTGAAAGAATACCGCAGCCAGGTCGATCCGAAAGCGCAACCGGCCTATTTCACACAGATCGACAAGAAGTTCAAGGGAGACACGGACCGGTTCGTCGACTATCTGTTCGAGGAATCCATTTTCGGCAGTGAAGATAATTTCAACAAATTCCTTTCCCGCCCGTCTGTCAAAGCGTTGGAAAACGACCCGATGATTCTTTTCGCCAAATCTGTCCGTACGGAGGAGACAAATTTGAAGAATGCGTTAAAAGAATTTGAGGATGGATATGCAATGGCTCACCGCAACTATGTAAAAGGCTTGTTGGCCATGTACGGCGACCGTGCCAATTTCCCCGATGCAAACTTTACCCTGCGCCTCACTTACGGACAAGTAAAAGGGTACAGTCCGCGCGATTGCGACTACTATGGCCACCAGACAACACTGGACGGTGTGATGGAAAAAGAAGATTCCACCAATTGGGAATTCGTAGTGCCCGCCCGCCTGAAAGAGTTGTATGCCGCCAAAGATTTCGGACGCTACAAGGCTTCCAACGGAAAAATGCCGGTTGCTTTCAGTGCAACCACTCATTCGACCGGTGGAAACTCCGGCAGCCCAGTGATGAACGCGAACGGCGAACTGATCGGCATCAATTTCGACCGCAACTGGGAAGGAGTCGGCGGCGACATCCAGTATCTTCCCGACTACCAGCGCAGCATCATAGTCGACATCCGCTACGTCCTCTTCCTGATAGACAAATATGCAGGAGCGGGATATTTGTTGGATGAGATGGAGATTGAAGAATAACCGGTAGAAAACAGACGACCATTGTATAAGTCAAAAATCATAAATCTTTTTACCTTTGCAAGTAATAAAGAAGATAACTGAATGATCGATCAACCTACCATAGACCGGATACTGGATGCAGCAAACATTGTAGACGTTGTTTCCGAATTCGTCACCCTCCGGAAACGAGGTATAAACTATGTAGGATTATGCCCTTTCCATAGCGACAAGTCGCCCTCTTTCTACGTGTCGCCGGCAAAGAATATCTGTAAATGCTTTGCCTGCGGCGAAGGAGGTACGGCTGTTCACTTCATCATGAAGCACGAACAGCTTTCTTATTATGACGCTCTTCGCTATCTTGCCAAGAAATACAACATTGAAATACAGGAACGGGAACTGTCGGAACGCGAAAAGCAAGTACGCAGCAACCGCGAAAGTATGCTGATCGTCAATAGCTGGGCGCAAAAATACTTCACCACCCAGCTCTACGAACATCAGGAAGGCAAGACCGCCGGCCTACGCTACTTTGCCGAACGTGGTTTCCGGGAAGATACCATTCGCAAATTCCAGTTAGGCTACAGCCTCGACCAACGGGACGCCCTGTATAAAGCGGCAATAAAAAGCGGTTACAAAAAGGAATTTCTCGAAAAGACAGGTTTGGTGATCGCCTACGATAACGGCGGAGTAAACGACCGTTTCCGCGGGCGTGTCATTTTTCCGGTCCATTCACTCAGTGGGAAAGTCGTCGCTTTCGGAGGACGCGTACTGAAGAAAGACGAAAAGACGGCCAAATATGTCAACTCGCCCGAAAGCGAGATTTATCATAAGAGCAACGAGCTTTACGGAATCTATTTCGCCAAACAGGCGATCGTAAAGGCAGACCGCTGCTTCTTGGTGGAAGGCTATACGGACGTGATCTCCATGCACCAGGCAGGAGTCGAAAACGTAGTCGCTTCGTCGGGTACGGCCCTCACGCAAGGACAGATTCGCCTGATACACCGTTTCACCAATAATATCACGGTCTTGTACGACGGCGATGCGGCCGGCATCAAAGCAGCCTTGCGCGGTATCGACCTGCTGCTGGAAGACGGCATGAACGTGAAAGTGGTGCTTCTTCCGGACGGAGAAGACCCCGACTCCTTTGCCCGCAAGCACAACGCAAGCCAGTTTGCCGAGTTTATCAGGCAGAACGAGACCGATTTCATCCGTTTCAAAACGCGCCTGCTATTGGACGATGCAGGAACGGACCCGATCAAACGGTCGGCATTGATCTCCGATATTATCCGGACGGTGGCCATTATCCCCGACAATATAGCCCGTTCCCTTTATATCCGGGAATGCAGCGCGATGATGGAAATAGACGAGATGATCCTGTTGAACGAAGTAAACAAAATCCGTCTCAACAAGGAAGAAAGGCAAGCCAAAGTATCGCCACCCTCCGCACCGGCTGTCCCGTCAAGTATTCCCGAATATCCGGATATCCCCGGCTATCAACCTTATCCGGAAGAAATCCCGGCTGAACAACCGCAAGAAGGCCTTCTACCTCCCGCCGATATGATTCCGCCTCCACCACCGGAAGAATACGGACCCGGAGCAGGAGACGGAAGCATGCCGCCGCCCGCTCCTTTCACACCGCCGGCCAACATCCCGGTCGAGCCGAGGCGTTCGCCCTATGAGGCCTACGAAGTTGCCCTGTTGCGGTATATCGTGCGCTATGGCGAGCGCATCCTGTTCCAATATACGGACGAAGAAACAAACGAGGAAGTCGTGATCCGCGTTTCCGAATATATCCGTTCCGAACTGGAACGCGATGACCTGACCTTCTATACTCCGCTCTTCAAGAGTATGATGGACGAAGCGGCCGACCGTTGCCAGTCCGAAGGATTCATCGCGAACCGCTATTTCCTCGCCCATCCCGATCCGAACGTGAGCCGCCTTGCCGCCAACCTGATCAGCGAAAAATATCAGCTTAGCAAGTATCACACCAAATATCGGGAACTGGAACAAGAAGAAGACAAACTCGACCAGTTGATAATCCGAGAACTGTATGCATTCAAAGATGCCTATATTCTCTCGCAGATCAAAGAGATACAGGCACAGATCAAGAGCCTGCAAAACAACAAAGACATGGATCAGGTTTTCGAGTTGATGAAAAAACTCACGCGCCTGAACGAAATAAAGAATGTATTGAGTAAAGAATTGGGAGAAAGAATAATATTAAAAATGTAATGCCTATGAATTTTTTAGAAACGGAAGACGTGGTAAAGCAATATGCCAACCACCTCGCCCTTAACAAAGTCAGCATCCAGGTCCCCGAGGGGAAAGTCTTCGGGTTATTGGGACCGAACGGAGCCGGCAAAACCACACTGATCCGTATCATCAACCGCATCACAGCCCCCGACAGCGGCCTTATCCGTTTTAACGGACGTGAGTTTCAACCGGAAGATATCTACCAGATCGGTTACTTGCCGGAAGAACGCGGCCTGTATAAAAAAATGAAAGTCGGCGAGCAGGCCATCTACCTGGCGCAACTCAAAGGGCTCTCCTACCAGGAAGCCCGCACACGGTTAATGCGCTGGTTTGAAAAATTCGACATCATGCCTTGGTGGAACAAGAAACTGGAAGAGTTGTCCAAAGGAATGCAGCAGAAAGTACAGTTCATCATCACCATCATCCACGAACCGAAACTTCTGATCTTCGACGAACCGTTCAGCGGATTCGACCCCGTGAATGCCGAACTGCTGAAAAAAGAAATCCTCGAACTGAAAGATGCCGGACACACGATCATCTTTTCAACACACAACATGTCGTCCGTCGAAGAGATTTGTGACAATATAGCCTTGATCAACCGTTCGCAGGTTGTGCTTTCCGGTAATGTGACAGAAGTGAAAAACCGTTTCCGGACAAACAATTTCACCATCCGCTTCCATTCCGAATCAGGGAAACTGCAGCTCATCCCGGAAATGTTCAGCCTGCTGACAGAAAAAAATCTGGCCGGAACAAGTGAAGTACGCATCCACAAAGAGCCGGGCATTACCAACTCCGCCCTCCTCTCCGCATTGGCCGGACAGACCGAGATCATCTCTTTCACGGAAGAGATCCCTTCGATGAACGACATATTTATTAACACCGTCTCCGGTACAAATACTACGCAAGCATGAATAAGATAGGACTTATAATAAAAAGAGAATACCTTCGCCGTGTCAGCAAAAAATCGTTTCTGTTGCTGACTTTCCTTACGCCGTTCTTGTTTGCCGCCCTCGTATTCGTCCCGCTCTGGCTGTCGACCATCAAAGGAGACGATGCCAAGCAGATTGCGATTATCGACACGACAGGCAAATACGCTCCGCTGTTCCAAGATACGGAAGAATACACCTTCATCACCGAAAAAGGCTCCAGCCTGGAAGAATACCGCAAAAATCCGGATAAGGAAATATTCGCATTCCTGAATATCACAGACGATCTGTTGCAAAACCCGACCGCTGCAACGCTCTATTCGCAGAAGCAAATTCCAATGGGCTTGAAAACCACGATCGACAAAACGCTGTCCGAATATTTGAAAGACGAGAAACTCGCCTCTTACAACATCGACAACTTGAAACAGATCATTGAGGACAGTAAGATCAATTTCAATATCAAGACCATCAAATGGGATGAAGACGGAAGTGAGAAAAGCACTTCGGCCGAAGTCGCCTCTATCTTAGGAATGATATTGACTTTCATCATCTATATGTTTATCATCATATACGGTGCGATGGTCATGCAGGGAGTAATGGAAGAAAAGACGAACCGTATCATCGAAGTAATGATTTCGTCGGTCAAACCGTTCGACCTGATGATGGGGAAAATCATCGGAATTGGTTTCGTCGGCCTGACACAAGTATTCCTGTGGGGAATCCTGACAGCCGTACTGGTGTCGGGAAGCCTTTTCTTTTTCGGTGGCAGCGCGTCTCCTGAAGACATGATGACGGCACAGATGGCGGCACAAGGCATGGGCGATATGGCAGCCGGCTCTTCAGAGATCAGCATCCAGGTGCAGGAAATTATCAATTCGATCAACTTCAAGATGATCGGCATCTGCTTCGTTCTTTATTTTATCGGAGGCTATCTATTGTATGCGGCTCTATTTGCAGCTATCGGAAGTGCTCTGGAACAGCAGGAAGACACACAGCAGTTCATGACCCCGATTATGCTTTTGATGGCATTCAGCTTGTATGCCGGAATCTACAGCATGAATAATCCCGACGGCCCGTTGGCCTTCTGGTGTTCGATGGTTCCGTTTACCTCCCCCATCGTGATGATGGTCCGTTTGCCATTCGACATTCCGGTATGGGAATTGGCGCTTTCGTTTGCCCTGTTGTTTGCCACAGCTATATTTATCGTCTGGTTCTCTGCCAAAATTTACCGCGTCGGCATCCTGATGTATGGCAAGAAACCAAGTATCAAAGAGATGCTCAAATGGTTGAAATATAAATAGACAAGAAGCCATACTCATAATGCCTGTTATTAGACCTTAATAATGGGCATTATGAGGTGCTTATAATAGTCAGTATTAGCATGTCTACTTCCCCTTATAAGTTTTTCTCACGTTTACTGCCACTACTATCACTCTCCTCTATTATCAGTTGATCTACAAAATAATTAACAGACAGTAACAGCAAATAAAAAGTGGTAGCAAATAATGTTTTTCTACCACTTCTCACATACTTTTTTTATAAACTAATGGTATTTCCAGCCCTTTTTTCTACTTTTTTTCAGAAAGGAGTAAAAAGTTTCAGTTTGATTCCCTTGCAGGGAGAACTATTGTTTTGATTACTACAACACTTTCAATATATCACCACATTTTCCAATCAACGATTGAAAATAAGCAGCCTTTTCATAATCTTGTGCATCCGAAGCCTTTTTCATCCTTTGCGACAAATCTTCCACACATTCTCGTAGCGTATCTGCCGTTGCTTCCCGTCCACTAGATAGAGAAGTTCTCAATAATTCTATCGCCTGTTCAAAATCCTGCTCTACGCCTTTACCTTTGTAATATTTAAGAGCCAATTGATATTGCGATTCCGAGTCGTTTTGTTTTGACAAAGAGATAAGTTTTGAAATTTCGTCACCCGACTTCTGTTCTTTATTTTCAAGGGGAAGAACTTTCATCAACTCAACAAAATTATTATCCAGCACATTCAACAAAGGACAAAAAGCATATCGAAATACTTCACGATCTATACTGAAATCATCTCCGACATTTAATACTGATTGTGCCATCAATTTATCACAATCTTCGTTAATCAACAGACAAATCGGATCATAATTAAGCATATGAATCTTATTGATAAATCGCAACACCGATGCATATTGACTCTTTTGTATTTTAACGGGTAAATATGCAAATAAAAGAACCTGCTTATCCTCTTCCCTGCAAAGAATCTTCACCTTTAAACAGACACAATCCATGTCAATCGAAAAAACAAATTCCCCTTCTTCATCATGATACTCAAAGTTCAAATCAAACTCTTTCTTCAAGTAATCATTTACCTGCTTTGCTAAAACATTCATAATCCGTATATATTTAATCCGATTAATTAACGATACATCCGATCACTCCACTTCCCGACAATGTATTCAATTCCAATAACTAAAAAAACAGCCAAACAGAAAAACAAGATCCGGCTACCAAAAACTTCCACGCCATTATCTATAAACGAACGACATTGCAACGCCACCTCTACCAACTTATGATCATAAACTTTTCCTGCTCTTTCCATCGATAACAGACGTAAAAGGGGAAACTCCACACACATATTATAGGCGATACGCCCAATCGCTATGAAAAGAAAGGTTCCCAAAATAATGCTCAATCCAATTCCCCAATTACGAAGTAGTTGCATCCATGAAAAACAGCTCATAAACAAAGTCCGTTTACAACGCATCATAGCATATTTGAAATGAGAATCGTACATAAGCAATTCGTTATTTTTCAACTCTTTGTATATCCATTCCATCTCTTTACTTACCTTTTTCTTTGAAAAAGACATTGGATGGCTTAACAAGAAAACCTCATCAAACAAGTGCTCACCTTTTACCTCACAAAAAATTTCCTCACCTGTCTCTTCAAGTAACAGATTCAGCAAAGATTCATAGCAATCAAGCAAAGAAATATTAAAATACAACTCCGCCTTTTTCCGTTGCCACCAATGGCCAACCATTGCTCGCTTATAGTAAAACAACGCCGTAAGCAATGAATCAAGAGCGTACCTTACACGACAAAACTCAACATCTTCCTTTTGAAAAGACTTGCAGGAATCTTCAAATATTTCCTGAAAAGACTCAAACGCACATCTTCCTTGCAAAAGCTTCAACGTCACAAGGAACAAATTCGATAACGTTTTCAAACTCCCCGAAACCTCCTCTTCCATCTGGGTAATTTCAGATACCCACTTTTTCATTGTCTGTATGTTCATAACAATCAAACCGTTAACTATTATTTCCGTTTATACAATAGAGCTTTAGAACCCGATTGTTTACCAACAACCTCAATCCTTTCTCCAACTAAGACCTTATTAAAAAAGAATGAAAAGGTTGATGATTTTACCAACCCACTAACCAACTGAAAAAGATCGTTACGAGTAAACTCCCGCTCTAATGGCTGGGAGTTTACAGTACACAAAATGACTTCCTTACTACTCATTTTATCTATGTGATTTATTATTATTCCACAATTGCCAAACACTCAAAGTAATAGTACCTAATGCAGCAGCAACAGTTGCGCCCATTGCAAAATAGTTTTGCCAGTCCCATGCTGATTTAGACTTACTCTTGGATTGTCGAACGTAGACTTGTTTCTTTTGTTTTTCTTTCTTTATCTCCTTATCCTCCTCTTTTGGAGTTTCCTTTTTAAAGGTATCTTCCACTAAAGAAGCAGTATTAATAACAACCTTCTCTTGCTCTTGAAACATATTTATTATATATCTACGAAATTCAGGTAAACTGTCATAAAGCAAACCTTTCAATGAAACAAATTGATCCCTATAAGAATCATATTTATACTCATTAAACCTATCATCCACAACACCCCAACCTTCTCTCAATAGATACTCTGCTTCACCCCGATCAAAATCAAGCCGAATTATTTTCTTCCCTGACAGACGACAATACTTATAATGAAAAATAAGTTCGAATACATCTTTATTCATCAAAGCTTTGTTACCCTGCTCTTCATCAATCAATCTCCATATTCCATCCGCCCACTTTTGGAGTTCGACAGAATCTTCTTTCATTTTTCCAAGCAAAAGCTTGGATCTACGGAATAAAAATTTATATTTCATACCCTTTTTTATTTAATTATGCCACAAAGGAATGCCATACAAGATTAGTTGGCAAATAATTCTCAGATGTTTATTCCAAAATTCAAATTACAAGTAAAAAAATACTCTTATTATAGCATTTTGGATATTTTTACTATTTTTGTGATGTTCATTAATAAAAAAATGATATGGAAGAGAACATCAAAGAATCAAGTTTAAGTACAATGGATAAACTTAAGGCTATAAAGCGTCTTAGACTATTTTACTCAACGGATGAGGAATTTATAAATTTTGCAGGAAAACAAATAAAGAGTAATGGGTTTAATAAACTCACAGAGAAGAGAAAAGAAGAACTTTACAGGAGTTTTACTAAGGACTACATTGAAAACCTTTGTGTATTCACTAAAAAGTATCCTCGTTTTGCGTATTTGGTATTAGAAAGCACAAACATTAACACATTTCTTCAACTATACGAAAGTACTTCTAATTTTTACATGGAAAATAAAAAAGAAATTTCCATGATTAGGGATTCTGATTCAAAAAAAACGATACTTTTTTTAGATTGTATATTAGAAGATACTATAATTAATGACCAAACTATACCAAAAGACATTTTAAATCTATGCGAGAAAT
>ULRN01014597.1_pt1 | contig 18096 bp, 9 predicted proteins | sample 1955461 | NCBI WGS metagenome assembly ULRN01 (sample SAMEA4835683, study PRJEB28245) | human gut metagenome | biome: gut microbiome; material: fecal sample | place: Denmark | collected 2008 | reverse complement strand
GATATGAGCATAGTTAATTCACACTAAATACGGTAGAACCCTCTTTTCTATTAGCATATCCTAAAATTTCTAATTCAGCTTCATCGAAATAGCCATTCATAAAATTGAAACTTACAGCGTAGTCTATCATTTTCAAATGATCATGGTCTCGTTTTATTTTTAATCCTTCTACATAGGGTGATTCTATGGTATAATCATTTGCCGCTAAAGTTCCTCCTGCATATAGAGTCATGGCCGTGTTTATTTTATTGAAAAAATGGCGAACAGTCGCACTGCCCTCATGCGTTCCGTAACTTTGCATTTTATATGCCAAATCGTAAAAATTTTTATCGGTATCAATTGTCACTACATTGACAGCACTTCCCAATCCATCTCCCCCAAACTCCGGTGGGACAATACCTTTGTATATTTCTATGCGGTCTATGAACTGAAGTGGAATATCATTTATGGAAAAGTTTCCATCTGGTGTATTTAATGGATAACCATCCATATATATTTGAACTCTATTGCCTTCCAAGCCGCGAACATTTATTTTAGTCTGACTTCCAACTCCGCCGGTTTGTCTGAGTTTTACGCCGGTTTGATGGTTGAGCACCTCACTTATAGAGGTACCCCGCCCTGCCAACGTTTTGCCATCTATTACCGTAACAGGAACACCCTGTTGTTTAACTTCTCGTATCTCATACCTTTCGCCGATGCCTACAACCTCCACACCGTCCAGTTGCATATTTGCATCTTCCATAAGGACATCTAAAGTTTTGTTCTCTGATTCTGAAAAGAATACAGTCTTGGTTGTTCTTTTCAAACCAATGCACGAAAATACTATAGTTGACTTACCTATAGGAATATTCTTTAATACATAATTTCCCTGTTCATCTGTAGTTGTCCCGATTGAAGTATGCTCTATTTGTATAGTTACACCTATTAAGGGAGATTTATCCTGAATGCTTCTGATACTCCCAGACAAAACCCGTTGAGCCATAGCAGATAGACTGAACAAGGAATAAAGAAAGATTAGTAAAAGAACACAGTCTGTTCTTCTTTTTTTATAATTTATAAAATCGAATTTCATAAGGTTGTCTTTTTTGGGTGCAAAGTTATCTCGTTTCCAAAGAATGCACAATCCCTAAATTTAGGTATTTTAACGTCACTGCGTGAATTCGTAACTACTCAGTACCCCTCTAAAAAGTGATTTTAGGGTACGAGGCTTTGCTTACCATTACATAATGGCAAGTATGGTTTCGAATTTTGAAATTCCGTTTTCTTGGCAGTTTCGGCTATGGAATGAATCTTTGCAAAGATGTCTGCTCCATCATCTGTTCTGAAGCAACCGCTTACTTTTTGCTTGACCTTTATTTTTCGAATGCCTCTCTCGCTCGCATTGTTGTCGTAAGGGACAGAGAAATCGGAAAGAAATGCAAACTAGTAGTCCTTTACCTTATATATGCCTTTCTTGAAAGTCTCGAAATCATCATGAAACTGGGCGCAGGGGGGGATTCTCCGTGGATTGCCCCAGCGCCCATAAAGTGCATTGCGGTTGTAAAAATACTACTTTTTCACGACTCCCCTGTGTACTGCAAATCAAAAACAAAGGATGCGGTTGTTGAAAATCAACTTGTTAGCAACGGAGGACACCCTAACAACTGATGAAAAAATGTATTGGGTGTCAAACTTGGGATAAGTTAAGACGATAGAAAGGGCTGGATTTCTCGTAATGGGAGGTCAGCCTTGTTTGTTGTGTATATTTACCGTTGTAAATCATCCGAAATTACGGATTATGGCTGCAAACTGCAGTGGGTAGTAGCGACTTGAATGGGGTTAAAATACCGGTAAGAGTATGGGGAAGTGTAGTGATAAGGGCTTTTGGTACTGCTACTGACTTTGTTAAATGGATACGGAGAATTAGTTAATAGTCCGTTAATTCATGCTAATCGACTTGGTTTCGGCTGAGCGGAAGGTTATCTTTGTATAGTAGCTTCGCCATGACTATTGAGGTCTCAGTCATCTTTGGATGAGAAGCGGAGCGGAGTGAAATGTTAAAATGTAAAACATAATTCGGGTAATTGTCGATGAAAAACTTAAACTTTTTATCAACCTCCCCAACTGACGGTCGGATAATGTCGGTCTCGTATCGGTCTCGTATCGGTCTCGTATCGATCCCGTATCAATCCCGTATCAATCCCGTATCAATCCCGTATCATCCTCCTATCGTTCTCCTATCGTTCTCGCTTCCAGAAGCGGAAACAATACGGAAACTATACGGAAACGATATGTAACCGATCCTTGGAGGAAGGGAGGAAGAAGCGAGGACGATATTTGGTGGAAGCGTGGAGGAAGGATGCCCAAGATAGAAGCCGCTGTTTCTACCTGGAGCTGACTTGCTGTCGAAGAAAGGATGGTACGTTCCTAAGGGTGAGGGCAAGATGAAGGGTGGAGTATGCTGCTCAATGGAAAACGAAGGTCCGCCAGTGGGCCTCCTCGATGGGAAACCGACTGGCGGATCTTGGATGTGGAAGTCTTGGTGTGAAGCTCAAACGGGTCTAAGCCATTGGTGATCTTATCTCACCACGACCTTCTTGCCACCGACGACATAGATACCGGCGGGAAGGCCCTTGAGGCTCTGGGCGTTCTTGCGCACCAGTTGTCCCGTGAGGGAGAAGATGTCGCAGGCCTTGCCGCCGAAGAGGGTCTCGGCGGAGACGCCCTCGATGGCCGTGGAGGGCGTGATGGTCAGTTTTCCGTTGGTGTAGGAGAACTCGTAGTTGTCGGCGTCGCCACCTTCCACCACGATCTCATAGACACCCTCGGGTGAGGAGAGGTCGGCGGAGCAGGTGGCCTGCGGCTTCTCGCTGATCGCGCTCTCGTTGTCGTCGTTTCTGAAACCCTCGTAGCGAATGGTAAAGACGGGGTTGGCCTCACCCTCACAGCGCGTGGCGTCCTCAGCAATGACCTCCAGGGGAGCAGGCTTGATGATGAGGTAGCCATCCTCAAACTCCGTGTCCTCGTCGGTGATGGTGCCGCGGCTGATCTTGATCTTGTAGCGGCCCACGCTGGAGGTGTGGTCGGCCTCGCAGGTCAGCTGAGGTGTACCATCCACCTTCGTGCCGTTGATGGTGAAGGTCAATTCGGGATTCTCCTCACCATAGAGGCGAGAAAGGTTGCGGGCTTTGATGGTGGTGCCAAACTCCACGATGCTGGAGAAGTCCTTCCACTGTGCCAAGGAGCTGTAGCGCGTCTTGCTGCCTGCTCGCACGGCGAGGCGACAGGCCTCGGTGTTGGCGCCAGCGAAGACATCCATGCCCAACTGCGGAATCTCCTTGGGTCGCACCTTGAGCTCCTCCATCGACCAGCAATAACCGAAGGCTTCCTTGCCGATCTGCTTCACGTCGTGGCCGAGGGCGATCTTGCGCACCATGCTGCAGCCAGCAAAGGCGTAGTCGGCGATGGTGGTCACGCCGTCGGAGACCTGGAGGTCTTCGCGCGTCAGCGGGATAACGGCCAAAAGTGTGGTCTTGTCCTTGTCATAGACCATGCTGCCCTCGACAGTGAAGTCGGCATCGGCGGTAAGGGTGAGGTGGACAGTGGAAAGCTTGTTGCAATAGGCCCAGACGCCCTTGCCGAAGTGGCGGATGCCCGTGGCGGGGAAGTGGATCTCCTCCATGGAGCAACCGTAGAACAGCTTGTCGGGCAGGGTGTTGTCCTGGGCGATGGTGAGTTTCTCGCCCTTGTCGATGAGATAGTAGTCTTCTCCGGCCACAATCTGGGCGTCGCTCAGGTCGAGCATACGCATCTGTCCGTGGGTGCGGTTGCCATTTTCGTCAATGCCCGCCATCTCGCGGAGTGTGCGGAGGTCGGTGGCATTGATACGGCCCTGTACTCGTAGCGTGTCGTAGCAGAAGAAGGACTCCTCGCTGACCAAGGATCGGAGCTGGCCCGGAGTGGAGACTTTCACCTCGCCGGAGACGCGGCTAATGGCGGGCTCGGGTGTGATATTGATGACGGCCTCCTGCATCTCGGAGAACTTATAGCCCAGCGGGTCGAGGATAGCTATCTCGTAGTAGCCGTCCTGGTCGCCACACCATCCCCAGTTGACGTGGACGAGCCCCTCGGCGTCGTAGCCATCGATGACGAAGGAGTGGCCTTCGCGCTGACGGGTGAAGCCGCCATAGACGATGGGCTGGTCTTTGCTCAGTTGCTCGTAGATGATATTCATCCAGCCCTGCGTGGTGTAGTCCTCGCGCTCCAGGTACTGCACATCGGTTAGGCCGTAGTAGCGCTGGAGACCGCGGGCGAGGTTCTCGTGGAGTGCACCACTTCCTCCCTGGGCCGTAGAACCGTAATCCATGTCGGCAGCCACACCGAGGTCTCTCATCAGCATGGCCACGGCATCGCCCTCCTCGGGAGTGTAGCCTGCGTCGTAAACGTCGATCATGTTGCTCCAATCATAGATACTCTTTTCAAAATCTACGCTGATGGCTACACCCGAGGTCATCCCGTAGGGGTAGTAGATGGTGTTGCTGCCCATGCCATGCTTGGGGCCCTTGTGGTGGTAGAGCACCTGGGCGGTGGAGGTGGCTGCACACCCCGTGAGGCATCGGCCCGTGCCGTCGGTGGCGATGGGGCAGAGATTGTTGAACGGGGCTTCCTGTCCCCACTTGGTGGTGAGGAGCATGGGCACGGCTTCGGGGAAGTTGGCAGCGCTGGGGCGGACCACGCGGCTGGCGCTCTTGCCTGCCTTCACCTTGGCCTGGGCGACCTCACTGATGGCGGAGAGCCACCAGCGGAAATTCTCGTTCTGCGTCTTCTCGTCGTAGCAGGTGTCGGAATAGCCGAGTACGGCGGGCAGCAGATCGTCGTTGGCGATCACGGCAAATCCGCCATGGTCGTAGCCGTAGATGGTGTACTCCTCGTTGGCCACGAGTTGCTTCATGGGTGCGCCTGGGGCTTTCATTTTGCCCGGGAGGGCGCCTTTCTCCAGGGCGGTGGCGGCAGCTTGCATCTTTTGCTGCTGGCTGCGGGGTTTGGCGAGAATCGTGTATGGCAGGATCGAGGCCAAGCACAAGAGGGAACAAGTCCAAAGAGTTCTCTTGTTGCGCATAATCGATTTTTCTTTAAGTTTTGAGGTGGGGTCCTGCAAACGTCTGTCGCTTGCTGGGCAGCAGTTCGCAGGACCCCTCTCGTGATGAAATGAATGATAGAAAACTTGAGTCTTACTTCACGACGACCTTTTGGCCGTTGACGATATAGACACCCTTCTTCAGCGACTTGAGGTTCTTCACGCCCTTGGCCACGCGGATGCCGTCAGGAGAATAGACATCAAAGGCAGATTCGCCGAGTGTGAGGCCGTTGATACCGGTCACTGTATGGGTAAGGGTGGCCTCCGATTCCTCAGCGGCATAGACGGCGGTCACACCGTAGAGGTGCTTGTCGGCATCCTGCAGGATCTGCTTGTCGATGAAGCTGCGCACGTTGGCCTCAACGTTGCCGATCAACTGGCCATCGCGATAGATATTGTAGCCCTTCACCTCGCCTGCGCCACAGCTGTAGGTGATGTCGTCGATCATGAAGAAGAACGGGTTGTTCCACGTCGGCGTGTTGTGGTTGATGGCAAAGTACTTGGTGCCTGCTGGCAACTCAACCTTGATCTGCTCCCATGCGCCACTGGTGATGCTATAGGTCTCGCCTAACTTGACGAACGACTCGCGCTTGTTGTCGGTGGTGGAGTAAAGCACACTGAAGTTCTCCTCATGAATGGTTTGACCATCATTGTAGTTCTTCACCCAGAACGTGATTTCCTGCTCGTCGCCGGAGAGTGCGGGGCTGTAGAGCCAGTTGTTCTGCGATACGTCATAGCCTTCCCCGTTCACACGGTAGAGAGCGGCCAGGTTCTTGTCGCCGTTGTGGGCCTTGAAGTCGGGCACCTGCTCGAGTTGTTTCTCCGTGAGCCAGCCGTTGGCTGGGTCGAAGAGCATGAAGCCGTAGTTGGAACCCTGGTTCGGGAACTTATACTTCTCGAAGACGCCACCCGTCGTGCCGGCATTGACAGCCTCAGAGGTGAAGTCGCCAAAGTTGTCCTGACTCCATGACGTAGCGTTCTCGAAGCTCTCAGTCTTGGTCTCGGTGTCCGTGCTGACAGGCGTCCATGTGAGGTTCACGCCCTCCTCGGTAAGGACGGCCTCGGCGCTCTCGGGCTTCGGTTTCTCGCTCGTGAGGTACTTGACGTTGGTGGAGACGACATTGTCGTCCTCATTGAGGTCGTAGGCGTATTCCACCTCGACCTTCAGTTCCACAGACTCGTTTTGGTCGAGTTTATTGCTCTGGAAATCGAAGACCACGTCGGTGAAGTCGTAGGCACCCAGCGTCTCGGTCATCTTCTTGGTCTCGACGAGCTCATCGTTGGCATAGAGTTTCACCTTGTAGTTATTGGCAGCGTTCTCGCCAAAGTTGTTTACGCGTACGCTCACCTTGGCCTTGCCACCCTTGAGCACTGTCTCGGGAGCCTCGATCTCAGCATTGAGGTCGTCGGTCTGCGTGTCGCGGATGAAGAGGCGGTCGATGTAGAGGTCCTTGTAGGCTTCGGCCTGGACGGCGAAGTCGAAGGTGATGAAGGGCTCATTGGCCCACGGGCTGAGATCGATGCCAGAGGCGTGCCATTGGTCTGCCTCGAGGTTGGCATAGTCGATCACGCCAGCCACATGGCTCACGCCGTCGGGAGTCTCCACCTCGACGGTGATCTTGGCGTTGCTGCCCTCGGCGGCCTTGTGATGGAACATCAGTTTGGGAGCATCAACGCCACCCAAACGGATCTTGCCCGAGCCGAGGTAGGCGATGTCCTCCTTGTTTTTTGACACGATGTAGAAGCTACCGCCGTCGTTATCGACAGAATTGGTAGAAAGCTCGAAGTCGGACTTGCCGGTGCCCCAAGAGGACCACAAGATGCCATAAAACTTATAGTTCTTGACGCTGGCAAAGAACGGAATCTCGTAAGGTTTGCCCTGGATGTAAGAAGGCAATGGGACGTAGGAACTTTCGCCATACGAATTCTTTGCTTTGACAAAGAGCGTCTTCACGGTCTGCTCTGCTCCGTCGTTGGGATTGACGGCGTAGTCAAAGAAGGTCTTGCCTGTGGTCTCGCCGACTGGGGTGTAAGTGGGCTTGAAGTCGGCTCCATCCGACTCGGCGAGGGTGTAAGTGATCTTCTCGGGGTTGAGATAGCCACCCAAGCGACCTCTTGCGGGTGCTTCCCAATTGAAGCGGATGGAGTTGTCTCGTGTTTCCGTGTTCTTTTTGACAGGAGTGACGGGAGCGTCCTCTCCCACATAGATGGCAACGGGGGTGCAATAGAAACTGGCGCCCTTGTCGTTGACAGCGGCCACGCTATAGACATTGATGCCGTTGGTGGCGGTGTTGTCTGTGAAGGTCACCTTGCTGCCCGGAGCAGCAGCAGGAATCTCGGCAACCACCTGGCCCGTGCGGCGGAGCTGGAAGCCCGTGATTTTGTCTAAGGTTTCGCCGTTGAGACGCTTCGTAGGAGCGGTGAACGTGATTTGGGTGGAGAGTGCGCCCTGTGGGTCGGCCTCGGCTTCAAGACCTGTCACCTGGTCGGGAGCGAAGAAATCTACGCCTGCAGTCATTACAACATCGTCAATCTTGACACCCATGGCCTCGGGCTTCACGGAAAGGGCATGGAAGCCGAGATAGATGGTCTCGTCCTTGTCGGCGTCCAAAGTGAGGGTGACGGCCTCGAAGTCGGAACGCTTGATCATGGTTTGGGGCATCAGGGTCTTGGTCATTGCCTCTGGGGTAGGTGCTGTGCCATACTTCACCTCAAATTGCTCCTCATAGTACTTATATCTTCCTGAAAGACGGAAGGAAATCTTATACTGATGGTTGGCTTTGACGTGGAGGGCTGGAGAGACTAACCAGTCGTTGAAGGAATGTTTCTCCTCTCCGCGCAGTATTCTGGCGTAGCCGTCATTGTCGTTGAACATTCCAGGTTCCTCTATACCCCAAGTGATACCGTCATTGTCGGCGTCGATCACTTTGAAGTAGGCCAAATCGGCCTCCGACTCAAAACCATTGGCGAAGGGCGGTGTGATAGGAGCGCCGTAGGAAACGTAGTTGCTGACCATCTCCTCACCCATCGTGCCGTGGTTGTTTGGCGTGATACCGTAGCCATAGACGGCAGTCTCACCCTCGGGGAGTGTATCCTCAAACATAGTGCCCACATGGCCGGTCTTGATGACCTTGCCCTTAGGGTAGCGCTTGATGTCGTAGGTGAGTTCACCGACGTAGCCCTCGTTCTGACCGCCTGCAGGAGCTTCCCATGTGACGGTAGCCTTGCCCGTATTGGTATCTACCGAGGTGTGGGCGTTGACGACGGGTTTCGGGGTGTCGAAGCCAGCATAGTAGCGGCTTGCAAACTTAGGACTGGGGCCTTCGCCGTTGCTGACAATGATGGTAATGGTGTTGTAGCCCTTGTTGAGCGTGACAGGTTGGGAGACAGCAGCACCCGGCTTGGTCCCGCCCTTGGCTATCTCTTCCTTGTCGTTGAGAATGGTGTAGGTAAGTTTGGAGTCGGTCAGGTTGCCACCAGCGAAGTTCTTGTTGGGTGCGGTAAACTGGATGTGGCCCGAAAGCGATCCGTCCACAAAGTCGAAATGCATTTGGTCGATGGCGGCAGGTGCGCCGTCGGCAGCTTTTGCCTTGGGAATAGTAAGAAGGGATATGATATTGTTGTTGGCAAAGTCGCCGATCTCCGTCAGCTGACCTGTTGCGAGATCGACAGTATAGAGAGTGGATTTCTGATTGCTATCCACGCAATCCCAATAGAACGTGTTGGTAGTCTGGTCGATCTCACCACTTTGGTAGTAGAAACTGTCATCAGCCTTCTTCAGTTGTTTGCCCGTGGGGCCTACCAGAATTTCTTCGGCGGTGGAGGTGTCGATCTTATAGAGGTTGCCGTCCTCGGCTATACCATAGAGAACATTGTCGCTGGTAATACCCATGGCTACATAGCTATGGCGCAGGCGGCCAATGGTGGAGCGGGTGATGTTCTCGTAGTCGGCTATACCCAACTCGTTGTTCGAACCATTGCCATCGAGGAAGCAGCCATAGACCGTGCCGTCGGCAGCGACGGCTGTCTCACAAGCGATGAGGGAGTAGTCCTCGATTCGTTTTTCGACCTTCTTCTCCCAGGTGTTGGTATCATAATGGTAGAAGTAGATCATATCGGTGCCCCAGAAGTTTTGGTACATGACGAAGTAGAGGTTGTCCTCAATCCATGCGCCCGCACCCGTGGCACGGAAGAATTCATCCAGGAACTGCTTCTTGACGGAGATGGGAGCTTCGGTGCCGAAGGTGTATATACCATACTCGGGAGTCTCGGCACCCCAAGTGGCATCATAGAGCACATTCCCCCAAAAAGTCATGGGCTTTGCGTCTTTGGCTCTTAATATAGGAACTTGGGGAGTCTGCTTTGTCTTGATGCCGGCCTCGATGTTGCGGTTGAGACGCACGAGGCTGTCTCTCTTCGCCATCTGAGGCACGAGTCTCTTGTGCAATAACGGGTGCTTGGCGATGTGTTCGTTCATCTTTGCCTGGCGCTCCGCGGGCGTCATCTTCTTAGAGACCCGGAGTTCGGTAGGAGGATTACTATCTTTAAGCCCTGATGGAGTTTTCTGGGCTTTGGCGTTGAGCGGCAGCAATAATACCGATGCTACTACTCCAATGGCCATGAATGGGTTTTTGTTTTGCATAAGCTTTTTTTAAAACCCACCAGTGGGACTACTTGCATGCAAATGAATCCCACCGGCAGGCGATGTATTGGTTGATGAATTGACGCTGCAAAAGTAAGCAATAGGCCAATAGGGCGCAAATCGCCCTTCTCCACTTTCACGAAAATGGAGAGGAACGACCTAAAATGACACGATTTTAAAGCGTAAAAAAGATCAGATTTTTGTACAAAATAAACCGATTGTTCGATGGAATCGGCAAAAATGGTAGATTTAGGTGACTAAAACGAAGAAGCGGGAGAAAGTTATGCTCCCGTTTCTTTGTTGCGTCTGTCCTCGGCGACAAACTTCTGATAGACGGAGGGGGTGAGGCCCGTACACTTACGAAACTGCTTGACGAAAGTGGTCTGCGATTTGTAGCCGACGCTCTGTCCGATGGCGGCAATGGTGAGCTGCGCATACTTTGCATTATTGGTTGTCAGACGCTCGCAGGCCTTCTTGATACGGTAGTCGTTGAGCACCTCGGTGAACGACTTGCCGAAGTGGTCGTTGACGACCATGGAGACGTAGCGCTCGTTGGAATCGATGAGTTTGGCGAGGGTGGCGACGGTGAACTCTGGCTGGCAGTATTCGTCGGTCTCCTCCATCACTCTCCGTATGCCGTCGAGCAGCAGCTGTTTTTGGTCTTCCTTGAGAAGGTTGGTGGTGCGTGGGGCTTTCTTCTCTCCCGTCTCCACGTGACTGCGGTTGATGTCGTAGAGTTTGCGGTAGCTGGCCTCCAAATCACGTTTTTGGCGCACCACATAGAAGAGGAGCATGGAGACAAGGACTATGGCGAGGATGCTCACGAGGAAGAGCAACTGGTAGAGGCGGGCGTTTTGGCGGTGTATCTCCTCCTCTTGGTGGAGGCGCGTGATCTCCTTGTCGGTCTTATCGACTTCGTACATGAACTGCTGGTTCTTCACGACGTTGAACCGCTGCGAGTTGTAGATGGAGTCCATGAGACTGAGGTATTGCCTCTCATACTGCTGAGCGAGTGTGGCATTGCCCGTCTTGCGCTGTATCTGGGCCATGTCGCGCAGGGTCTCGGGGATGTAGTGGAGCATCTTCTCTCGCTCCGCATGATCGATGCAGAGGCTGATATAGTGCTTGGCCTGATCTATGTCGCCTAAGTTTTGGTAGTTGGAGTAGAGTTCGGCGTAGGCTGAGCAGATATAGGTAGGGGGCAGTTTGTTTCGGTTGCAGAAATCGGCGAGGTTGACCAGGATCTTGTTAGACTCGGCGTAGCGTGCCTCTTGTGAGGCCATCAAGGCGGTGGAGAACGAGAGAAAGAACTGGTCGATGGGAAGGTTGGGGCGAGGGGCGGCAAACAAGAGCTGGCGGTATTTCTTTGCGCCTTCGAGGTCTTTGCGGTTGATGCATACGCCAAAGAGGTTGGCCAGGATCCTGAACGTGAGTTCGTTGTCGTTCTTCGGACGGATCTGATAGGCTTTCTTGTAATAATCGAAGCCTTTGCCATAGTCCTTGAACATACAATAGACGTTGCCGATGTTCTTGTAGATCAAGGACAGATGGGCCTTGGAGGCAGAAGTCTCGCTGAGTTTCAGACCCTCCTGGTAGTTTTCCAGGGCGTTGATATAGTTGCCGCGGGCGTAAAAGATGTCGCCCACCTTGAGGTTGGCGAGCGAACAGTCGGTCAGTTCCTCGTCGGTCATGCGGTCGTTGGTGCGAGAGCAGACAAGCATGTACATCACCAGGGCCTTGTCCTCCTCCTTGTTTTGCAAGAACTGGTCGCCCTTGGAGAGGATCTTTTCCGACGCCCATCCCCTCACTTGGCGGATGAGGGGTGTGTACTTACTTTGGCTGGAGGCCAGCGATGTAAGCGAATGGATAAGTAGTATGAGGACCAGCAGCGTCCTGCCAATATGATTTTTCATTTTGTATCGTCTTATGAAGTGGGGCCTTGGGGCGGATGAAGTTGCCTGGCCTTCGCTGTGTAAGTGTTCTGATTTCGCCACATCGGGCAGGAGTGGCGCAACCTGTGTACAAAGTTAGCATTTTTTAGTCAAAAAAGAGCCCTTGGGGAAATAAAATCCCTATTATTTAGTATAGGAATCAATTATTTTTTATACCTTTGTACGCGAATATGGACACGGCGTTGCGTTGGTCCTTTCACAGGGTAACATCAACAAGATAACAGCCTGTCTTTTGATAAGTGAACGGTATAAATATTATCAATACAAAACATTAATAATTCTATTATGATTTATTCATCGGAAGTAAAGAACATGTGCGTTGTGGCCAAAGGCCCCAACCATGGACCTGCTCCCATTCCTGAGGAGGGAAAGTGGGTTTATGCCAAGGAAATTGCTGATATTTCGGGTTACACCCACGGTGTGGGATGGTGCGCTCCCCAGCAGGGAGCCTGCAAGCTGTCTCTCAACGTGAAGGACGGTATCATCCAGGAGGCGCTCGTGGAGACCATCGGTTGCACGGGTATGACCCACTCTGCCGCCATGGCATCCGAGATTCTTCCGGGTAAGACGATCCTTGAGGCGCTGAACACCGACCTCGTCTGCGACGCCATCAACACGGCTATGCGCGAGCTCTTCCTCCAGATTGTCTATGGACGCACGCAGAGCGCTTTCTCTGAGGGCGGTCTGACCATCGGCGCCGGTCTTGAGGACCTGGGTAAGGGTCTCCGTTCACAGACGGGTACACTCTATGGCACGGTGGCTAAGGGTACGCGCTACTTGGAGCTGACCGAGGGCTACATCACACGCCAGTTCCTCGACAAGGACAATCAGGTCTGCGGCTATGAGTATGTTCACCTCGGCAAGATGATGGAGGCCATCAAGAACGGTATGGACGCCAACGAGGCTGTGAAGAAGTTCACGGGCAGCTACGGTCGTACCACTGCCGAGCAGGGTGTTGTTAAAGCGATTGATCCACGTAAAGAATAATAAGGAGAAACATAATTATGATTAGAAAGGTAAGTTACGAAAGTCAGGAGCGTCGTGAGGCGCAGGTTCTTGCAGCTCTCAACGCTGAGGGCATCAAGAGCGTAGAGGAGGCTAATCAGATCTGCGACGAGGCAGGTGTTGATCCTTATCTGATGTGTGAGGAGACGCAGCGTATCTGCTTCGAGAACGCCAAGTGGGCCTATGTCTGCGGTGCTGCTATTGCCATCAAGCGTGGATGCAAGACTGCTGCCGACTGCGCAGAGGCTATCGGTGTGGGTCTGCAGGCATTCTGCATCCCGGGTTCTGTGGCCGACGACCGCAAGGTGGGTCTGGGTCACGGCAACTTGGCTGCCCGTCTGCTCCGCGAGGAGACGAAGTGCTTCGCCTTTTTGGCTGGTCACGAGTCGTTTGCTGCTGCCGAGGGTGCCATCAAGATTGCCGAGATGGCCAACAAGGTGCGCAAGAATCCGCTCCGCGTTATCCTCAACGGTCTGGGCAAGGACGCTGCCATGATCATCAGCCGTATCAACGGCTTCACCTATGTGAAGACGGAGTTCGACTACTACACGGGCGAGCTGAAGGTCGTGGATCGCACGGCTTACTCTGATGGTCCTCGTGCCAAGGTCAACTGCTACGGTGCTAACGACGTACGCGAGGGTGTGGCTATCAACTGGAGCGAGGATGTCGATGTGTCTATCACTGGCAACTCCACCAACCCGACCCGCTTCCAGCACCCGGTAGCTGGTACGTACAAGAAGGAGCGCACGCTCGCCGGTAAGCCCTACTTCTCAGTGGCTTCTGGTGGTGGTACGGGCCGCACGCTCCACCCGGACAACATGGCTGCTGGTCCCGCTTCCTACGGTATGACCGACACCATGGGTCGTATGCACTCCGACGCTCAGTTTGCAGGTTCTTCTTCAGTGCCTGCTCACGTCGAGATGATGGGCTTCCTGGGTATGGGCAACAACCCGATGGTAGGTGCTACGGTGGCTATCGCCGTTGCCCTCGACCTCGCTTTGAACAAGAAGTAATCTCGCTTGGAGCAAGAAATAAGGCTTGCTTATTGCAAGAAATAAACTAAAAAAAGAAAGGCTGGTTCCCAAAAGGAGTCAGCCTTTCTTTTTGCAAGCGATCCTTCTTGGTTCTTGTGTTTTGCTCGAGTCAATGAAGAATGGCTTGCTGGCGTGCTATAGGAAGGCCTATTGGCAAGAAGCCCCGACGGTACAGGAGTTTGTACAGTCGGGGCTTCTCGTGCTGGTAGAGCGGGTGTGGGCGGTCGTCAGTCTATGTTTGGCTCTGGCTCGTGCTGCTTCACGCCCATGCGCGCCTCAACGACATTGACCACATAGTCGCCCAGGTGCTCACACTCGTTGATGAGGTCCATATACATCGTGCCACTGGCATAGGAGTACTTATGCTCATTGACATCATTGATGTTCTGGTTCTTCAGTTGGTTGCGGTAGTTGTTGATCTCGTTCTCGATGTTGAAAGAACGGTTGACGTCCACGCTGCCGCGGTGGGCCACCAGGATCTGTGTCATCTGCTCCAGCGCATCGTCGGTCAGTTCAAACATCTGGTGGAGATGGTTGTACTGATCCTCGGTAAACTCATCTTTGCCCGAACGCTTTCTGCTGATGATGCGCGCCATGTTGTAGCAGGCGTCACCGATAGATTCCAGTTCTGAGATCTCGCGCAGCATGGCTCGCACCTTCTCCTTGGTGTCGTCGCTCAGATGGGCGTCGCTCACCTGGTCGAGATATTTGGCAATCTCTATCTCCATGTTGTCGGAAATGCCCTCGTATTTCTCGATGCGCGAATAGAGTTTGACGAAGGCCTCGCCATCTTGCTCCCCGAGCAACTCGCGCACCATTCCAAGCATTCTATGGATGCGCCCAGAGAAGGAGTGGATCTCCTTGGAGGCTTCCAGTACGGCAAATTCTGGGGTTTTCATGATGCCAGCCTGGATGAAGCGCAGGCGGAAGTCCTCCTCGTCTTGCTTGGCCTTCGGCTTGATGATCAGGCAGACGATACGCTCTATCTGGGGTATGAACCAGATGAGCAGGAAGGTGTTGGTGACATTGAAGCAGGTGTGGAACGCTGCCAGCACAATCGGAAGGAGGACTGCCTTCTGTGTCTGAGAGGTACCAGCGCCCGTTGGATCGTAGCCTACCAAGGAGCAGACCGCATCGACAAAGGGATAGAAAAGGCAGAGCACCCAGACCACGCCAAAGACGTTGAACACCAAGTGGGCCAGGGCCGCCCTTCGGGCTTGTGTGTTGGCTCCCAGCGCCGCGAGGTTGGCCGTGGCCGTCGTGCCGATGTTCTCGCCCAGCACAAGGGCAATGCCAAAGTAGATCGGAAGGACGCCCGTGGAGCACAGCAGGATGGTGATGGCCATGACGGCGGCACTGCTCTGCACGATGCAGGTGATGAGGGTGCCGATGAGCACGAAGACCACTATGTTGAAATGGCTATGGGTGTCGAAGGAGGAGAAGAAGTGGATGGCGTCAGGATTGTGTTCCAAATCAAGTTCTTTGCCAGCTGCCGAGAGCAGGACAAGGGCAAAGAACAGAAACGCAATGCCAAAGAGGAAATCGCCGATGAAGCGCCGTCGCTTCGAATAGATGAGCATGATGCCGATGAAGAAGGCCGGAAAGACGACCATGGTCAGATCGACGTTGAAGCCAAGCGACATGATCCACGCCGTGAGCGTGGTGCCGATGTTCGCACCCATAATGACGGAGATGGCTTGGGCAAGGGTCAATAGACCGGCATTGACAAAGCTCACCGTCATGACGGTGGTGGCGGAAGAGGACTGGACGGCACAGGTGACAAACATTCCCGTGAGCATTCCTGTGAAGCGGTTGGTGGTCATTGCTCCCAAGATGTGGCGCAGTTGAGAGCCGGCCATCTTCTGGAGCGCCTCACTCATAACCTTCATGCCATAGATAAGCAGGGCCAACGCGCCCAAAACTTTCATGAAGATGATCAGATAGTCGCTGGTGTGCATATTGTGTGATGTTGTTGTGATGATATCATCAGTAGGAGCTGGTACACATTGACTGTTTCAATTCCGTTGCAAAATTACAAAAAAAGACTCGTTTTCCATCAGGTCGTGCTTCTTTTTTTGTTGGCAATAGGTCATAAAAAGGCCAATGGTGCAATAATTCGGTGCAGATTTCGTTATCTAAAGGCAGTTATTTAAAAATTCAAAGATATGAAGCTACAAAGATTGAAGTCTGTTCTTTTCTCTGTTTTCGCCGTTGTGACGGTTTGTTTGTTGGGCAGCTGCCACAGTGCAACCCCGCGTTGGACCAATAGCTATTTCCATCGAGAGGCCAACGTGAAGCGGATCTGCGACACGATGGCAGGCACTTACGATATGAGCTACTTTCGCATCTACCGCACTGGCCTGCGTGGTGGGCTGGTTGTCTTCAAGGATAGTGCGCTTCGGGCCATGCTCCCCGATTCTGCTGCGCCGCTGCAATATGTCGTAGGTGGCTATGGGGACCAGCGCATTACCATCCCCAATTTCCCCATCAGCCTCGTGGCGCCCTGTCTGAAGGATACGGCCCTGGCGCGTGCTGTTGCTTCTGCGCCGCTGCAGAACCTGTTGGTCAGATATGGGTTGTCCGGAGGCCTTTCGGACAAGGAGTCGGAGGGTTATGTGCGCCTTGCACCTGAGCCTCTGTCGCTGTCGCTCAATGTTGGTGGCAAACAATGCGTCGTGGAGTTTGACTTTGATTGCGCTATCTTTATCGGTATCGATGGTGAAAATCCCACTACGCTGAAGGTCGCCCCGCTGGAATTTTCCCTCGACGACGTGAAGATCTTGGGAGGCAGCAAGCAGGACTTTGACGGCGGTTGGTCGAACGGACCGACGTTTGATATCTATATTAGCGGTGAACGAGTTGACCAGGCCGGTCAGCCCGTGCGCCGTAGATAAGGATTACATCTAAAGATAAAGTATAGAAAACCTAAGATAATGCGTATGGCTACTCATCCTCTCTGGAACGATGACTACTGGCTGCTCGTGTTGCAACTCTACCTGAAGCGTCCTACGGGCGTGAAAGCGGTGTATGCGCATGAGGCTGTTGACCTTGCTGTGGAACTACATCTGCCGCCCCCATTCATCCACCAGCAACTGCAGGAGATGGACCGTCGTGACCGCCTGGTGCTACAACTGGTCTGGAATACTTACGCCCAGAAGCCGCGTCGGCTCGCAAAAGACATTGCGCGGCTGCGGAAGATGAAGGGGTTCGGTTGTGAGCAGGCTTTCTACGAGGGGGTGGAGGTGCGCAACACGTTTGAGGACTTCTTTCTGCCATTGACCGAGGATCACGAATTGAAGCCAGTCATGCTGGTCCTCATCCTCGATCTCTACTTCCGGCTTGTGCCCCACACCATGGTGGTGGACACGCCCGAGGTGGTAGAACTGGCTCGTCTGATGAAACTGAAGTCCGAGAAGGTGGTGCAAGTGCTGGAGACCTTCCAAGCCTGCGACCCTTATCTGATGCGTACTACCGACTCTCCCCTCCCCCTCTTGGCTCCGTGTCAACAGGTGTGGAACCGCTACGCCAATAGTCAGCCCACCCTGCTGGAGGAGCAGGCAGAGGCGTTTCGTGCCTATTTTGAGTGAAATGCTGTGTTGTTTTGCAGTACAATACAAGCGCAATATAACTACTACGCTTCACCAATCACCATACAACAAACGACGATATAATAAGTGGCAATACAACAAAAGGATTCCTCTCTTCGGAAAGGAATCCTTTTGTATGTTGTCCTAAGCGGATTCGAACCACTACAAACAGAACCAAAACCTGTTGTGCTACCATTACACCATAGGACAAAATCCAGGTGCAAAGTTACGGAGATTTTCTTATATTGCAAAATTATGTGGTCAAAAATGCAATAGATGGCTCCATCTTTTGCCCCTCGGAATCATTTTCAGAACATCTTGATCACGCGGCGCAGTCCTGCTACGAGCGTATCGACCTCCTCTCGAGTATTGTAGAAGGAGAACGACGCACGGACGGTGCCGAGTATGCCGAGGCGGTCCATGAGAGGCTGGGCGCAATGGTGGCCTGTGCGCACGGCAATGCCCAGTTGGTCGAGGAGCATGCCGAGGTCGGCATGGTGGATGTCGGCGACGTTGAAGGAGATGACGGCGTCAGCCTCCATGTCTTTGCCGTGGCCATAGATGTGCATTCCTTCGATCTCGCGGAGCTGCTGCAGGGCGTAGTCGGTGAGATCGTGCTCATACGCCTGAATGTTCTCCATGCCAATGGCTGAGACGTAGTCGATCGCCTTGGCAAGTCCGTTGGTGGCGATGTAGTCAGGCGTTCCAGCCTCAAACTTCAGTGGCGGACGCTCGAAGGTGGTGTGGTCGAAACTCACCC
>ULRN01035763.1_pt1 | contig 18117 bp, 15 predicted proteins | sample 1955461 | NCBI WGS metagenome assembly ULRN01 (sample SAMEA4835683, study PRJEB28245) | human gut metagenome | biome: gut microbiome; material: fecal sample | place: Denmark | collected 2008 | reverse complement strand
ACGGCAGCCGTAGCCACTTTTTCTTTCTTTTCGATACGTGTCCGTTTCTTACGTTCAGGTTGTTCAGGAACTACTGAAGCAACTCCTTCTACCGGAACTTCAACAGGTGTGGCGGGAGCAGCAGCCTTAGTTTTGGTCTTAGCTTTTGCACCCTTCGGAGCCGCCGCTTTTGTTTTCTTAGCCTTAGTCAGCCTTTCCGCTTTCTTGGCTTCCTTTTCTTTCTCCTTTTCAGCCTGAATGCCGGCGTAAGAAATAGCCTGTTCGTCAAGAATTTTGTATACAAGTTCCTCTTTCTTAAGAGAACTTACTTTTTTAATACCTAACTCTTCCGCTATACTTTGCAACTCAGGAAGGAGTTTTTCATTTAGTTCTAGAATGTTATATTTTTGCATAATGCGAAGTGAATAATAAAAACGACGTACTTACACGACCTGACACGGCACGCGTACAACGCAATCATTGTATCTTTTATAATTTGATAATTAATAATTTCATGTGAAAACCGGATTGTTCAGCTAATTTGAATCATTAGTAACACATCTGCGGAGTAAATCTTTGCAAATGTAATAATATTTTCAGTTACTCTCGCTTTTTGTCGGAAAAAAATTCACAACTAACACTCTTTTAGTTGTTTTATCCAGGCAAAAACGATTATCTGAACGTTCTCCTACAATCCAGATAACAGCATCTCCGCTGCATAAGAGCCAAGTTCGTTCTTTATCGAAACGGCTGAACTTATGATCCGAGAAATAATCGCTTAATTTTTTCCGCCCTTTCATGCCAAAAGGAATAAACCAATCTCCCTCTTTCCATGTACGCAGGGTAAGCGGAAAAGTCAGTTTGTCGTAATCAAAATAGGCGATGTTTTTATCTTTCCGGATATGGAACTCTTCTTTTAGAACAATCTTCTCGAAAGAAAGTTCAACAGGACCGGACCAAACATTCTCGCCGCCGGTCAGTGTATATTCACAAACCTTTTCTTTTACAAGGGGAGACAACAATAAGTAGTCCCGATCTTTTATCAACCGGTGTGTTGAAGAGAAAAAAGTTTTGCCTGATTCTTTCGTCAGGGACAAATAAACATCCTCTGCCACCGGACGAGTAAAGCCATAGGTTTTGAGCAACTCATATAAAATAGCTTCGGGCGACGGGTAACGCATTAGGGTGGCAATAGAAAGACGATCTCCTTGCTCGACCACGGTATTCCTCGCCTCTTCCACCACATGCAGATAAACGGCTTCGGCCGCCGACAGATGTTCGGACGTACGGGCTATCGCTTCCTTCACGGAAGGGTTGATCCCTTTCAAAAGCGGAAGGACACGCAGGCGGATAAAGTTGCGCATATAGGCCTCGGAAAGATTGGTACTGTCAGTCACATACGTCAGCCCGCGTCCGGCAAGCCATTTCAAGATATCCTCACGGCTCACGGCAAGCAAAGGGCGTACCACAAATCCGTTCTTAGGGCGAATCCCGCTCATTCCCCGGATACCAGTTCCGCGTACCAGGTTCATCAGAAGTGTTTCCACACTGTCGTCACGATGATGGGCCACGGCAACTGCTTGCGACCCGGTTGCGACCCGTTGTTCTTCGAACCAGCCATAGCGCAACTCGCGAGCAGCCATTTCAATGGAAAGATGACGGTCGGCCGCATATTTCCGGGTGTCGAAGTCCGTCATAATAAAAGGTACGTCCAGTTTTCGGGCATACTCTCTTACAAACTGCTCGTCACGCAGGGATTCGTCTCCCCGCAAATGAAAATTACAATGCGCCGCTATACAGGAATAGCCCGACTCCACCAAAAGGGTGAGTAGGGCTATTGAATCAGCTCCGCCACTTACACCGACCAGAACCGGACGGTTTTCCGTAAGCAACCGGTATTTCTCTATATATGCACGGACAACGTCGCGCATCCGATTAATCTTCTACACCTGCCAATTCAGGGTCGATCATGATACGACCACAGTATTCGCAAACGATAATTTTTTTACGCAACTTGATATCCAACTGTTTCTGAGGCGGAATCTTGTTGAAACAACCACCACAAGCACCACGCTGTACATATACGACAGCCAAACCGTTACGCGCTCCCTTACGAATACGTTTGAAAGCAGTCAACAGGCGCGGCTCGATATTCGCTTCCAGTTTCTTTGCTTTTTCGCGCAGTCTCTCTTCGTCCTGTTTGGTTTCGGAAATGATCTGTTCCAATTCGCTCTGCTTCTGGACCAAGTCCGCTTTACGACCCTCCAGTCTTTCGGACAGTTCGGCTATTTCTTCCTTCTTACGGTTGACCGCTTCACCGAATTCACGAATCTTCTTTTCAGAAAACTCGATTTCAAGTCCCTGGAATTCTATTTCTTTTGACAAGTTGTCGAACTCACGGTTGTTACGCACGTTATCCAACTGCGTTTTATATTTTTCAATCAGACCGGTTGACTCCGTAATCTTATGTTTCTGTTCTACAACAGCGTTTTCAAAGTCTTTAATTTCCGACTGATAGTTCTGAAGACGTGTTTCCAGACCAGCGATCTCATCTTCCAGGTCTTGTACCTCCAAAGGAAGTTCGCCGCGAAGCGTCTTGATCTTATCAATTTCAGTCATCATCGTCTGAAGCTGATACAGCGTAGAAAGCTTTTCTTCAACTGTAATCTCTTTTTCAGCTGATTGTTTATCTGTAGCCATTCTATAAATATTTTACCGGGTTTGAATTAACATTCGAAAAATGCACCGCAAAGGTAGGGAATTTTTTCGATATTATGTTATAAAAGATGTCTTTTGTACAGACTTCACTTTCATAATGACCAATAACCGCCAGCAGAATCAGGTCTTCCACATCGTAAAAGTCATTATATTTAGCCTCTCCCGTAATGAAAACGTCCGCACCGTAGTTGATCGCGTCTTTGATCAGGAAAGCCCCGCTCCCTCCGCATAAAGCAACTTCCCGTATCGGTTTACCGATCAAGGCGGAATGCTTCACGCACCCCACCTGAAACAGTTCTTTGACCCGTTGCAGGAAGGCCAGTTCGTCCTCTTCTTCAGGCAACTCACCCACTACCCCCGAACCGACCTGGTTCCAAGCATTGTCCAATGGATAGAAATCGAACACAGGCTCTTCGTAAGGATGGACGGAAAGCAATGCACGGGTCACCGTCGATTTGCGGAAAGCGGGTAATATCGTTTCGATACGGATTTCCCGTTCCACATGCAACTCGCCGATTTCACCACAGAACGGATTCGTTCCTTCACCGGCACGGAAAGTTCCGTTACCCGGCAGGTTGAAACTGCATGAATCATAGTCGCCAATCGTTCCGGCTCCCGCATTGAACAGAGTCGTCCTCACCAAATCGGCATAGGCTTCCGGCACAAAAGTAACCAACTTCAGCAATGCTCCTTTCTGCGGGCTCAGGACACGGACATTCTCCAGCCCGATCAGTTCTGCCAAACGGAAGTTCACGCCTCCCGCCGCATTATCGAGATTGGTATGGGCGGCATAGACCACCAAGTCATACTTGCAGGCTTTCATCATACACCGCTCGATATAAGTCGAGCCGGTCAGAGATTTGAATGCTTTAAAGGCCAAAGGATGATGAGAGACAATCAAGTTACACCCCATCTCTATCGCCTCATCCACGACTTCTTCGGTGACGTCGAGGCAAAGAAGCGCACCGGTAGCCGGCTGATTCACATCGCCTACCTGCACACCTGCATTGTCAAAGCTCTCCTGCAATGGCAACGGGGCGTATTGTTCGATTTCTTTCAGTATATCCTTAACCTTTAACATAATCAACAATTTATAAACAAATCAATTTGCCAATAGGCCAATGAACCATTCATCAGCATACCGGCAAATCGACCTATCGGTATATTACTCCTTAATATCTACTTTCAGGCATAATTCTTCCAACTGCGAATCATCCAGTTGTCCGGGTGCATCCAACATGACATCGCGGCCGGAGTTGTTTTTCGGGAATGCGATACAGTCACGGATAGAATCCAAACCGGCAAACAGAGATACCCAACGGTCCAGACCGTAGGCCAGACCTCCATGAGGAGGCGCACCGTATTTGAAGGCATTCATTAAGAAACCGAAACGTTCCTGCGCCTTTTCTTCGGTGAAGCCCAACAACTGGAACATCTTATCCTGCAACTTGCTATCGTGGATACGGATAGAACCGCCACCCACTTCGACACCATTGATCACCATGTCGTATGCATTCGCACGGACGGCTCCCGTATCGCTATCCAACAAAGGAATATCTTCAGGTTTGGGAGAAGTAAACGGATGGTGCATTGCATAGAAACGCTGATCTTCTTCGCTCCACTCGAACAGAGGGAAATCGATCACCCACAGGCAGGCAAACTTGTTCTTGTCACGCAACCCCAACTGACCGGCCACTTCCAGACGCAATTCGCAAAGCTGTTTGCGCGTCTTCATTGCATCGTCGCCGGAAAGGATCAAGATCAGGTCGCCCGGTTTTGCACCAAAGGCTTCCTTCATCTGCTGCAATACTTCCTGCGTATAGAATTTATCCACGCTCGACTTCACATTGCCATCGGCTTCCACACGGGCGTATACCATGCCCTTCGCACCGATCTGCGGACGTTTCACAAACTCGGTCAGCGCATCCAATTGCTTGCGCGTATAAGAGGCTGCCCCTTCCGCACAGATACCGCCTACATAAGCTGCGCTATCGAATACGGAGAAACCATGTCCTTTCATGATGTCCATCAGTTCGACAAACTTCATATCGAAACGCAGGTCCGGCTTGTCGCTTCCGTAATATTTCATGGCGTCATGCCAAGTCATACGCGGGAAAGCTTCTTTTATATCGATACCACGAATCACCTTGAACAGATGCTTGGCCATTCCTTCGAAAATGTTCAGCACGTCTTCCTGTTCCACAAAGCTCATTTCGCAGTCGATCTGTGTAAATTCGGGCTGGCGGTCCGCACGCAGGTCTTCGTCACGAAAACATTTCACGATCTGGAAATAACGGTCGAAACCAGAAACCATCAACAACTGTTTCAATGTCTGCGGTGACTGGGGCAACGCGTAGAACTGTCCGGGATTCATGCGGGAAGGCACGACAAAGTCACGCGCCCCTTCAGGCGTAGAGTTGACCAACACCGGAGTTTCCACTTCCAGGAATCCTTGCTTATCCAGATAGTTACGCACCTCGAAAGCCATACGATGACGCAGTTCCAGGTTTTTGCGGACGGCGTTGCGGCGCAAATCCAGATAACGGTATTTCATACGCAGGTCGTCACCCCCGTCCGTATCGTCTTCAATCGTGAAAGGAGGAGTCACGGCTGCATTCAGGACATTCAGTTCCGATACGATGATTTCGATCTCACCTGTAGGGATATTCGGGTTTTTGCTGGAACGTTCGCGAACGGTTCCTGTTACCTGGATAACATATTCGCGTCCCAGTTTATTTGCTTTCTCACAAAGAGCGGCATCAACTTCCTGGTTAAACACCAATTGTGTAATACCGTAACGGTCGCGGATGTCCACGAACGTCATGCCACCCATCTTACGGGTTTTCTGTACCCAGCCGGCCAGCGTAATCACCAAGCCTTCGTCAGCAAGGCGCAGGTCGCCACATGTTCTTGTTCTATACATATGATATGGATTAAACTATTATTTTCAAACTATGGCTGCAAAGATAATAATATATAAGGACGTTATCGCCAAATCCGCTGAAAAACCGGACTGCGGCACCTAAATATTTTCTTGCAAAAAGAGTTTCCTTATCCGGTATCCGGTTAATGTTCACTCTCCAATGTGAACCGCAACGTTCCGGCATTGACCAGTTCCTGTTGCGAGATCGTATAACCTTTCAGCCTTTTACCATCGGCCGTCACCTCCTTAATATAAATATCATCCGGTGTCGGATGGGAGGATTCGATCACCAGGCTGCCTTTCGGATAGAACTTCTCATCCAGCCGGATCGTCACCTTGTCGAAAGTCGGAGAAGTCAAGACATAATCCAGGTCACCGGGACAGGCAGGATAGAATCCCATCATCGAGAAGATCGCCCAGGTAGACATCGTCCCCGTATCGTCGTTGCCGGGAAGCCCGTTGGGGGCATTGTGATAATATTTGCCCAACAATTCACGAACCTGCCTTTGCGTACGCCAGGCTTCTCCCTTGAAATAGCTGAAAAGATACGGATAGGCGATATCCGGCTCGTTTGCCATATCGTAGTACCCTTTGTCGAAAACCATCTGCAACTTATCGACAAACTTCTTCTGTCCGCCCATCAGTTTGGCAAGGCCTTTGACATCGTGAGGAACATAGAACGTGTAGTTCCAGGCGTTTCCTTCATGGAAACCGGGGCTCGGCTCGAAGTTCTCCCCTTGCTTCGGATCGAATGGAGAATAGAACGTGCCATCGGGCAGGATGGGACGAAGCGTGCCGAACTCCTTGCAATAGTAATGCTTATAACCCATAGCCCGTTCACGGAACAGCTTAGCGTCTTCCTTCTTTCCCAACGCATCTGCCAACAACGAGAGATTCCAGTCGGCGATATAATATTCCAAAGCATGCGAAACCGAATTATCATACTGTTCACGCAAGGGGACGTAGCCTTTGCTCATATAGTCGTTATTGTCCGGGCGGAGCAGATTGAACTCGCCGGGAGTAGTAGCGCCCTTGCGCATGCCTTCGTAGGCAGTCTCGATATCGTAATCGCGCAAACCGCGCATATAAGCATCCACGATATAAGGGATAGACGGATCACCTTCCATCGTCAGCGTCTCGCGTCCGTACAGTTCCCACTTCGGAAGCCATCCGCTTTCCTTGTACATGTCGATCATGGTGCGGATGATGTCGAGCTGCTTTTCGGGATAGAGCAACGTCATCAATGTGCTGACATTGCGGTAGGTGTCCCAGAGCGAAAAGACCGTGTAGCGGTTTCCGGTAGTATGGCCGACTTTCAGGCTTTCCATCATCGGATATTCGCCATTCACGTCCTGGATGATGTTCGGATGGATCAGCAGGTGGTACATGGCGGTATAGAAAATCGTCTTATCGTCGTTCGTCCCGCCTTCCACCATCACACGCGACAGATCGTCGTTCCACATCTTGCCGGCAACCGCACGCACTTTGTCGAAATTGAAATCCGGCTGTTCGGTGTTCATATTCAGGCGGGCATTCTCGATGCTGACAAACGAGACACCCATCTTTACTTCAATCACCTCGCCTTCTTCGGTATCATACTTGAACCAGACGCCGATGTCGTCACCGCTCATCTCACGATCGTACTTCGTATACAATTTATATTTGCCGGAATAGACATCCCATTCCGCTTCCACTCCCTTCATCTCGCGCTGCTTCTTCCAGTAGCCGGCCTGCTTGGGGGCTTTGCTGAGCTTCATCACGAAATAGATCGGGAAAACGGCTTGCGGGTTATAGCAGAACGTTCCGAGCAACTTGCTCCCCTCTATCTCCGTATCGCTCACCATACGGACAGTCGCACCGGTCTCGTTCGTCAGCCCTTCACCCAGGTTCAAGAGGATATTCCCCTGCCCCTTCGGGAAAGTAAAACGTGTCAGGCCGGTACGCATGGAGGCGGTCGCTTCCGTCTTGATGTTATATTTCGTCAGGATATTACTGTAATAGCCGGGATGGGCCACCTCGTTCTTATATCCGCTGCCATATTCGTGATAATCCACATTCAGTTCCCCGGAAGTAGGCATCAGCAACAGGCTTCCCATCTCCGGACAACCGACACCGCTCAGGTTGACATGTGCATAGCCGGTGAAGAAACTATTATCAGCCGAATAAGGTGTGGACCACCACTGGCTGTCTTTGTCAAACTTATTACTTGTCGACCCCATCACATTGAAAGGGGTGACACTCATCATTCCTTGGGGGCAAATCGCACCCGGATTGGTCGTCCCGTAGTTGCTTGTCCCGATAAACGGGTTCACATAATCGACCGGCTGTTGCGCGGAGACCAGCGCTGAACAGCAACTTAACAGAAAAGAGAACAACAATATCTTCATAGCACCAATTCTTATTTTTAATTCTTAATTTTCAATCTACCAAACGACGATCTCATCCGCAAAAATAAAACCGGGATTCGCCCTTGGCGCTTTCAAACGGACATAACGGGTTTTCCAGTTACCGTCGAACGTATATTCCTGGAACAGGAGGTTCGGATCATCTGCCGGAATCGTTGTTGGAACAATCCCACGGGAAATAAAGTTTTCACCATCTTCCGAAGTCTGCAGCTCCACTTGTCCGGGCTGGAACACTCCCGGGCCGGTCAGCTGCATGAAACGGACAGACACTTTATGGATATCCGTTTCCCCTTCCATATCGATCACACAGTCTAGGTCATCCAAATAGCCTTGCCAACGTCCGTCCAGATAAGTCAGGCCACCGCGATAACCATCCAACAGGGCGTTCATTCCTCCGGCCATATAGCCTTTGTAGAGCTTACTATTATAATGTATAGGCTTATTGATGGCCCGATGGTAATCCACCTTCTTTTCCGTCGGTGTCCCTTGAAGCACTCCGCCCCGGAAAATGGCGGCTTTGATATGAGCGGAATCCTGCACGATTATCGGCCCGGTGTAAAAGGCGGACGATGCAGCCGGAACGGAACCGTCCGTCGTGTAGCGGATTTCTGCCGGATATTTCTCGGCATCCAGTATGACTTCAATCTTTCTGCCTGCCGTATCGACCCGCATGGTCACTTCTATTTCGTCCGAAAGGGTGAAAGTACGGATTCCCATTCCTTGCAATTGGGAAATATGCGCATTCATGCGGGGTTTGAAATCTTCCCATGTCCGTAATTCCTGCGGCGTCCATCCTATCTCGGCTACGGCAAGAGCCCGCGGGAACATCATATATTCCAGATGTTCGGGTGTCTGGATGTATTCGGTCCAGGTATTGGCTTGCACACCCAAAATATGCCGGCATTCCTCCTCCGTCAACGAATCCGCCGGGACAGGGTCATAGCTATACACTTTCTTTATCGGCGTATAGCCACCGATGGCATACGGCTGTGTCTTCGGATCGGCCTGATAGAAATCCAAATACATATAATTGCCCGGTGTCATCACCACATCATGTCCCATCCGTGCCGATTTGATTCCACCGTCTTCTCCTCGCCATGACATGACAGTAGCTTCCGGAGCCAGGCCGCCTTCCAGTATCTCGTCCCAGCCGATCAGCTTGCGATCCTTTGAATTCAGAAACTCTTCAGCCCTATGAATCATGTAACTCTGAAGCTCGTCCACGCTCTTCATTCCTTTTTTCTTCATCAAAGCCTGGCACTTCGGGCATTTTTTCCAGGCGGACTTCCCGGCTTCATCGCCGCCGACATGGATATATTCGGACGGGAAAAGATCGATCACCTCCGCTAATACGTCTTCCATGAATGTAAACGACTGCTCGTTGCCGATACAAAAATCGCCGTTCAGGTAAGGCTTGCCGGAACAACTCAGTTCGGGATAGGCCATCAGAACCTCCTCCGAATGTCCCGGAAATTCGATCTCCGGTATTATGTTTATATGCTTGGAAGCCGCATGTTCCACAATCTCCCGAATGTCTTCCTTCGTATAGTAACCGCCATAAGCGCCCGGTGTTCCTTCCGGCAGATACTTACGGTCGTGCCCGTCCCACCACTTCCGCCAATCGGATTCGGTGCGGAAGGCCGTTTCAGAAGTCAGCTTCGGATATTTGTCTATCTCAATACGCCATCCTCCGGCATCCGTCAGGTGCATATGCAGGGTGTTCAGCTTGTAAAAAGACATCACATCCAGCAATTTCATCACTTCTTCTTTGGAAAAGAAATGGCGGGAAACATCCAGATGTAATCCCCGATACCCAAAACGAGGATTATCCCGGATCGAAACACATGGCACCTCTCCTCCGGCATAGAGTTGGCGTAGCGTCTGTATCCCATAGAACAGGCCGTCCGGAGAACCGGCACGCAGGTCGATTCCTTTCGACGTCACATCCAACTGATAACCTTCCAGGCTTCCGGACCAGGCATCATCGATCACGGTATTGATATTCCGGGCAGATTGCTCACCGAATAAAGCGAGGCTGTCGGCCCTGAAGGTTCCTCCGGTCATTGTCATCTGTTCCGGTTTGGGAATAAGATTGACTTGCCGGACCTCCTCCGAAGTGCAGGAAACGAATAGTAACGAGCAGGCGAAAGCCAGTTCGGTTACACAATTGCGAGACTGTTTTGGCAGTAACATAAAATATTTAGTTTAGTGTGTTTTATTCTTGGTGGGTAAATATACGAAGAAAAAACGGACAAACCCCTATTCCAAATAAAAAGCTATGCTTTAGCTACCCTAACCCATAGCCTTACACTGTCTAAAGCTATGCTTTACGGGGTACAAAAAAGAGGATATGCCTATTCAGGCATATCCTCCTATGTAAAGAAAGCCGCACCGTAGATATGAACAAACTCCGTATGACAGGATTTGAGTGCTTTGCCATCTTTGTAATCCGCCGTGCTAAGCATGCCCCGAAGGGTGCGGCCCGCCATTAACGACAAGAGCTGTGTCTCGGAATTAAAATAAACTGATGAGTTTCCCAATCGAACATGTGCGGCTAACTCATTTTTCTTATCACAAAGATATGCAATAGGAATGAGACCTCCAAACTTTTGACAAAAAAAAGAGCTCCATTTCTGAAGCTCTTTTCCAATTGCCATATAATGTCAATTATTTAACTTTAGCAACGATTGCTTTGAAAGCTTCCGGGTGGTTCATAGCCAAGTCGGCAAGAACTTTACGGTTGATTTCGATACCTGCTGCGTGCAAAGCTCCCATCAGGCGAGAATAAGACATACCTTCCAGACGGGCAGCAGCATTGATACGCTGAATCCACAGTGCGCGGAAGTTACGTTTCTTGTTACGACGGTCACGGAATGCATAAGTCAAACCTTTTTCCCAGGTATTCTTAGCAACGGTCCACACGTTCTTACGTGCACCATAGTAACCACGGGTAAGTTTTAAAATCCGTTTTCTTTTTGCTCTTGAAGCAACATGATTTACTGATCTAGGCATAATACTAATCTGTTTTGAATGTTAGCGTCATCACTCTTTCGGATGATCTTATTTGCTAAATACATTCGGTTAATAAAAATCTTGTAAAACTCGCTTAATTAAAAAAGATTACTTTAAACCAAGCAACTGTTTAACGTTGCTTACGTCTACACCGGCAACCAAGCCTGTGTGAGTAAGATTTCTCTTCTGCTTTGTAGTCTTCTTCGTCAGAATGTGACTTTTAAAAGCGTGTTTTCTTTTGATTTTACCTGTTCCGGTAAGAGCGAATCTTTTTTTGGCACCGGAATTAGTCTTCATCTTAGGCATTTTCCAATATGTTTTAATTATTAAACTTTACACCCTCTAACGGGGTGGTTTCTTTCTTTATTATTCAGACTCTTCAGTCTTAGGCTTGGGAGTGACGATCACCTTCTTCACTACCGGTTTTGAAACGGCAGGTTTGGAAGCTGCGGCAGCTCCGGCTTTCTTCGGTGTCAGCATGATGATCATACGCTTACCTTCCAATACCGGCAATTGTTCTACCTTTCCGTATTCCTCCAAGTCATTGGCAAAACGAAGCAACAATACCTCTCCTTGCTCTTTGAAAAGAATGGAACGTCCTTTAAAGAACACATATGCTTTTACTTTTGCTCCTTCTTCCAAAAATCCCTTGGCATGCTTCAACTTGAAGTTGTAATCATGATCATCGGTCTGAGGTCCGAAACGAATCTCCTTCACAACCACTTTCACAGATTTCGCCTTCTGTTCCTTCTGGCGCTTCTTCTGTTGATAAAGGAATTTCTGATAATCAGTAATTCGACAAACGGGGGGCGCAGCATTCGGTGAAATTTCAACCAGATCGAGCCCTTGATCTTCAGCCATCTTTAATGCCTGAGAAGTAGGATAAACTCCCTGCTCTACGTTATCACCTACTAAACGAACTTCACGAACACGAATACGTTCGTTGATTCTATACTGTTCTTTCAGACTGTCATTCTTCATTCAAAAAGATTTATTCTCCTCGTTATTAGTTAATTAATTATTATCTTTCTTCCAGTGATTCATCTGATCCTCTATCTCACCTTTCAAAAGCGCTGCAAAGGTAGTAATTTTCATCGAACCTTTATCACCTTCGCCCTGTTTTCTTACAGAAACTTCATTATTTTCTGCTTCTTTCTCTCCGACAATAAGCATATAAGGAATACGTTTCAATTCCGTATCGCGGATTTTACGCCCAATTTTCTCATTACGGTCATCCACCAATACACTCAGGTCTTCAGCCTCGAGCTGACGTTTTATCTCATTGGCATAATCGTTGAACTTCTCGCTGATCGGCAGGATCGCCACCTGGTCCGGAGTCAGCCATAACGGGAACTTACCACCCGTATGTTCGATCAGCACGGCGACGAAACGCTCCATAGAGCCGAACGGCGCACGGTGGATCATGACAGGACGGTGTTTCTTATTGTCTTCACCCGTATATTCCAGTTCGAAACGTTCCGGCAGATTGTAGTCTACCTGGATCGTACCTAACTGCCAACGGCGGCCGATGGCATCTTTCACCATAAAGTCCAGTTTAGGACCATAGAAAGCTGCCTCGCCATATTCGATCTTGGCTTTCAGTCCTTTTTCCTGACAAGCTTCGATGATAGCGCTTTCGGCTTTCTCCCAGTTTTCTTCCGAACCGATGTATTTATCCCGGTTCACCTTGTCGCGCAGAGAAATCTGTGCTTCAAAGTTTTCAAAATCCAAAGCTTTAAAGATGATAAAGATAATATCCATCACCTTCAGGAATTCGTCTTTCAACTGGTCGGGACGGCAAAACAGATGGGCGTCATCCTGCGTAAAGCCACGCACCCTTGTCAAGCCGTGCAGCTCACCGCTCTGTTCATAACGATACACAGTTCCGAACTCTGCGAAACGCAGGGGCAGATCCTTGTATGAACGCGGGAATGCTTTGAATATCTCACAGTGGTGGGGACAGTTCATCGGTTTCAACAAGAACTCTTCACCCTCCTGCGGGGTATGGATCGGCTGGAACGAATCCTTACCGTATTTAGCGTAGTGGCCGGAAGTCACATACAACTGCTTGCCTCCGATATGCGGAGTCATCACCTGTTGGTAGCCGTATTTCTTCTGGATACGTTTCAAGAAATCTTCCAGCTTCAGGCGCAACTGCGTACCACGCGGCAACCACAACGGAAGCCCTGCTCCTACAGCCGAAGAGAATGTAAACAGTTCGAGTTCCTTTCCTATCTTACGATGGTCGCGTTTCTTGGCTTCTTCCATCAATGCCAGATATTCGTCCAGCATCTTTTTCTTCGGGAAAGTGATACCGTAGAGACGAACCAACTGTTTACGCTTTTCGTCACCACGCCAATAGGCTCCGGCAACACTCATTATTTTTACAGCTTTCAAATAAGATGTATTCGGCAAGTGCGGTCCCCGGCACAAGTCAGTAAACGAACCCTGCGTATAGGTCGTGATCGTACCGTCTTCCAACTCGCTGATAAGTTCTGTTTTATACACTTCACCTCTGTCACCAAACATTTTCAAAGCATCAGCCTTCGAAATATCCTGGCGTTTGATTTCCTCTTTCTTCGCTACCAGTTCAAGCATCTTTGCTTCGATAGCAGGAAAATCTCCTTCTTTGATAACGGCTTCGCCCGGATCCACATCATAGTAGAAGCCGTTTTCAATAGCCGGTCCGATACCGAATTTGATACCTGGATACAACTCCTGCAAAGCTTCTGCCATCAAGTGAGCACTGGAATGCCAAAACGCATGCTTACCTTCCTCGTCTTCCCACTTGAAAAGTTTGATGGCGGCATCTTGGTTGATCGGACGGGTCAAATCCCAAATCTCACCATTTACGCTCGCAGCCAGAACTTCCTGTGCCAGACGGGAACTGATGCTTTCCGCAATCTGCATGGCGGTCGTTCCTTCGGCATATTCTTTTACAGAATTATCCGGAAATGTAATCTTTATCATAATCTGTTCACTATAAATTCCTAAAAATTAATCAGGATGCAAATTTAGTATTCTTTTTTTGTTAAACAGAACTTTTGGGTAAAAAGTTTTTTTATTGCATTATCCGGACTTCAATCTTTTATAAAGAAAGAAGCCCCAAGTTAGATTTATAAGATTGAAACTATTTCCGTCAAATCTTTTCTTGGGGATGATTTTTCAGGTAGTTGTTTCACATATCCCAATGAAACAATTGCCACTGGATATTGAGTTGGAGATAAATGAAGATTTTGCTTTAATATATCAGCGTCAAAATTACATACCCAGCAGCTTCCTATACCTTGTTCGGCTGCAGCTAAACAAATATGCTCAGTTGCTATCGCTGCATCAACATCAGAATGATTTTTATTGTCTGATTTTCTCACCCAAGCCACAGCACTGTCTACACAGACAATAATATAAAGTGGAGCTCCAGCAAACCAATCACGAGGATAAGAGTGTTGAACCAACTGTTTTTGTTTATCACTTTTTATGACAAAGAAATGCCAAGGTTGATAATTTACGGCGGAAGGAGCCAAACGGGCACATTCCAAAATGTAATCAAGTTTTTCTTGTTCAACCATATCAGAAGAATAGTTTCTTGCTGAATAGCGTCGTTTTGTAAGTTCTAAGAAATTCATAAGCAGTGTTATTTTGATTTTCGACAAAGTTATACCTAATTTTTATTCAAATATAGGCATAAACTTTTGTTATATTGGTCTAATTACAGGACAAACAGGTGTTCCGCTTTCCAGAGAATGACCTGAAACGGGTACTTTATGCCTCCGTCCGAAATGCCTGCCCGGATTATCTCCACCGATTTTTTCATACGCAAGAATATGCGAGTTGGATTCACCTCTATCTTGACGTATATTGAAAAACAATCCGTAAAAGGGTGAAGGCAGGCCTCTGTTATTTGAATTTAATGAAACAAACAATAGAATTATCCTCTTCCGTCATTTGAGTGACTATCTCTTTTAATTTCGTTCCCTCGTCAGTAGGATGTTGATCTATAAAATTTGTAATATTATCACGGTCATCAACAATTGCAGGTGCGGGGATAAGACCTATTGCTATGCCAGAACTCTGGTACAAAGGATCGACAACCATATTGGAGACAAGATCATCTATAAAATAATCCTTACTCTTTTCACCCTTGTAATCAAACTCGTATCTTTTATCCTGATGCCCAGTTCGACTGATTTGCCCAGTCTTTTTATCACAGATGGCATAATATATCTCTGTTGCTGCATACATCCTAAACAATAAAAACCGGTTAGATTCAAATACATAAGAATTGGGTTTCATCAAAGGGCCTCCTACCCAAACCTTGTCCTTCGTATCTTTTTTAAACAACCCATCTCTATCAAGAGCCAACTTTCCGGTCAATACCAAATCAGGAATTAGAGTTTCTTTCGTCACTTGATAAATAGTATCATTGCCATATTCCAACATATAAAAATTTCCATCATTGTTCCATAATGGATTAACATCCGGGCCATAATGCTCTAATCCATCTCTCGAGATGGGATATAAATAACTACCAAAAGACTTGACTATTTTTCCGTTATAACCCCGAAAAGCAAATGCTTTTCCTTCATAAGGCAAAAAACGATAAGCAGAACTTGTTCTTTCTGCAATCAAAATGCTGTCCTACATAGTTAGACAAGATGCGTTTCGATCCAAATTGACTTTCTTTTTAAAAACCCCATCAAAATCATAAACCAACAATTGCTGCGTATGAAGGTCATGTGCATATAGTAATTTATTTTCACTATCGATCATCAATGGAGCAGTCAAATTTGTATATTCACCTGGGCCTTGCCCTTTACCACCTATTTGCCTTATAAAATTACCGTTCCAATCATATTGATAAATAAGCTGTGGTCCCATCAAGAATATAAACTGATCAGTAGATTGAATATCATAGATGAAGAAATCACGAACCAAAGGCTCATTAGATAACTTGACAAAAGATATCTCAGAAGCAATTTCTGACAAATTATTACGATATTCCGATATTTCTTCATAGATAGGAATATGCTTATCTTCAGGTCTGATATTCACATCTTCCTCGACCACAAGTGTATCGATTTCTGACAAAATTGAGGATGTATTATTTGCCTTATTAGAACATCCTAACAAACAAAATAAAAGAATAATATATATATATGTTTTCATGTTTTCTACTAACATTGTGAATAATATAAATCACCATAGGTATAATATGCAACCACCATCCCCATATCCGGATAAGCAATATCCGGCCATTCGACGTTTTTTTGTCCGTCATCAGCACCGACTGCACAAACATCAGGATGAGCTTCCAAATATCGAAACTGCTTCTCCAAACGCTCCGGCATAGCAATGTCATCAGCATCCATCATGGCAAGATACTGTCCCTTTGCCATTTGAATCGCCCTATTACGACATTTATAAGTACCTTGATGTTCGGAGCTATCAAGATAAACAAGACGCTCGTCTGTATAGGATCGAACAATAGTATCCGTCCGATCTGTTGAGGCATCATTGATAATGATGAGTTCTATAAAAGGATAGGTTTGCCACAAAATGGAATCTATCGCCTCTTGTACATATTGCTCTTCATCATATACAGACATAATTATCGATATCCATATTTTTTCTTTCATTCCCAATTCTCTATTTATATATTAAAAGATTTCGTTCAACTCATTGCAAAATTTCAAAATTCAATAATCCTCAAACAGTTCCCATTAAAACAACTTTCTTAACTACCATCCTACTCATAATCACACTGTTTGAATTTTAATACCATTAAAATAAACAAATCTTCATCTTCCATTTGCTCGAACACAGATTTCAGATTTCCACCTAATTTTCCAGCGCCATCCGCTCTTTCCAAATCTTCTTTCCACAAAACTCTGATTCCCGTATGAGGATCAGACGAACATTCGCCAATCCGCGTCATCATTTCAGCAGGCGTAACAATCAAACTTTGACCATTATAATCAGGATTATATACTTCCACTTCATAATATTTTTGAGCCAACTTATCGTACATATACCCTTGTTGTTCCATTCCTTTACGAGTCCGAAAGTCATATTCCTTTTTTTGCGTGGAGAAAAACAAATAATGATCAGTCTCAATGAAACCATGCACCACAATTTGAGGTTCCATATCATGAATCGATGGTGTACGAACAAATACAGGTAGTAAACGTGAATCCGGCGTGTAAGCAAATATTGTGTCTGTTCCATATTCTGTCAATAAAATATTGTTGCCATTCTTTATTGCATAAGAATTACTTAAAGAGACATTCATTGTATTCCCATCTCCATAGTTTTTTACAATTCGACTGTCAAATTTTCCAACTCTATAAATATCTATATCCTTTGTTTTTCCATCTTTTTTAGACAATAAATAAAATGGACTACTTTCAGACAGTTTATCGTGACAAACCAAATATTCTTCATTATAGTTATAAAATGCATCTATCGAGCAAGGGATCTTTTCCCTGTTTCTCAAAGGCAATGTTCGTTTATATTTTCCAAATCGATCATATACTTTCAGTACATTTGGAACGCTAAATACGAAAAATTCATCTCGGTATTCATCATATATCTGTAACCAATAATATGGGAGATATTCGGTTGGTCCTTGCCCCATCTTTGAAATTGAACTTTGTGGATTTCCCTGACGATCAAGAAAAACAAAATCGCCTCCAAAATAATTAAACATAACAAAATAATGATCTGTAATATAAACAAAATTTGTATATAAAAAACCATCATTTGAAAGTGGAATAATATATTCTACTTCGGCAATATCATGTATATCAATTTTTTTAAATTCATACTTCTTTGCAACATCAAACGTCATAATACCTGAATACTTCTGTTGTTCACTACTAACACAAGAAAAGCAAAGATAGAAAAACAAAATAGACAAAAAAATATAGTTATTCATATTCGATCATTTTGAATTAATCATACAAAAATAAAACTCAAATTCCTGTCGTATTTGTAAATATATTCGGAACCTTGTAGAAATTGCATATTTCGGTGATACCCTCCCAGGCATTTCGGTCATATCCACCCAGTTTGTTTCCTATA